>Ga0209508_1000969_pt1 | contig 24501 bp, 22 predicted proteins | sample AD_UKC129_MetaG_FD_184427 | JGI IMG/M metagenome (GOLD analysis project Ga0209508, IMG submission 184427) | Active sludge microbial communities of municipal wastewater-treating anaerobic digesters from Canada - AD_UKC129_MetaG (SPAdes) (version 2) | ecosystem: Engineered > Bioreactor > Anaerobic... | reverse complement strand
CTCGCATATGCTCGCCCTTGACATCCATCCGACAGAGTACCTTAAGGTAGATATTATACAAAAACATAGAAAGGAGAATCTAACTTAGAAAAGCTAAAAATTTGTCTTGACAATGGGGGTCATTATAAAAAATACATTGTAACATAATCAATTTTCAGCTTAAGGGGCTAAAAATCGAAATATTGCAAACCGGCCCCTTAAAGCTCAATTTTATTTTTTAATGATACTGCAAATTGCCCGAATAAATTGCTAATCTCAAATCAATGCGGAGGTACATTAATGGAAAAGGTTATTGAAATAAAAGAACTAACTAAAATATATAAAAATGGACGAGGAATCCAAAATCTCAGTCTTGATATTTATAAAGGTGATATTTTCGGATTTTTAGGCCCAAATGGCTCGGGAAAAACAACGGCAATGAAAATTATGACCGGCCTTATGAAAGCTGATAGCGGTACAGTTAAACTTTTTGGCTATAATATTGTTGATGAATATGAAAAAGCCATGGAACGTGTTGGCTGCATTATCGAAACAGCAGAATCCTACCCCTATTTGACTGCATATGAAAATCTAAAGCTTTTCTCAAGGTATTATAAAAATATTGATGATAACAGAATAAATGAAGTTCTGGAACTTACAGGGTTATTAAGATATCAAAACGAAAAAGCCAAAAATTTTTCATTAGGAATGAAGCAACGTCTAGGTCTGTCTGCAGCCATTCTCTCAAAGCCTGATCTGGTTATTCTGGACGAGCCTCTCAATGGCCTGGACGTAGAAGGTATGATTGAGATAAGAAAACTGATTAAAAGATTGGCTGAAACAGAAAAAACAACTTTCTTCATATCAAGTCATCTCATACATGATGTGGAACTTACATGTACCAGAATAGGAATACTCTATGAAGGCAAGCTTTTAAATGTGGACTATATGCAAAATATTCTGTCTAACTACGCAACACTTGAAAATTATTTTATTAGTGAGGTTGATAAAAATGGGAGGATATAAAGCAACAATTATAAACGAATTGGAAAAAATGTACAAAAAGAAAAAAATGATAGTTATTTTAATTATATCGATAGCCGTAATATTAATTGGGAAACTAATATCCTTTGGGATGAGTACTGTAGGAGTTGGTGTTTTTAAAGAAAGTACAATTTTTCCGATATCGGTTTTGTCGGTGCTGTCAATCACACCGCTTCCATTATTTACAACACTTGTAGCAATAGACTTATTTGCAGGTGAGTTCTCTCACAACACAATGAAGATAACACTTACCAGACCGGTATCGAGGTTTAAAATATTTTCAGCCAAAGTAACGGTTATTGCCATATTTGTTCTTATTAATCTTTTATCCGTTATGTTTTTATCTACCGTTGCCGGATTAATATGCAATTTTTCATCCATTAGTTTTATCGGTATAATAAGAATCGTTATTTCTTATATTGTTACTCTTTTACCCATCATGGTCTTCGCTTTGGTAGTAGTATTTTTTTCAAACATTTTTAAAAGCGGTACTGCTGTTTTTTTCCTTTCAGTAATGCTCTACTTAATCAGCTTTATAATGGGTAAAATATTATCTCCTTATTCCAGTCTGTTTATAACTTCAATGCTTGATTGGTATATTCATTGGGTATCGGGTGTAACGCTTATTCCAAAAATTACAAGAGAATTTTTAATTATGCTGGGATATGGTATAATGTTCTTTACAGCAGGTTACTACTTATTTGATAAAAGAGATCTATAACAATGTATATATCAAATTTTACAGGTGAACTTATGAGTCTAAAAAAGCGTTTAATTTTGCAAAATGCCGCAATAGTAGCCATACCGTTTTTGATAGCCATTATTGCTTCTTTTGTGTTTATTTTTATAAGTTCTTATATCTTCAAAGTAGATTTAAATTACGATAGCATCAAAAAGCTCACAGACTTACAGTATGAATTTTTTACCGCTGACGATAATTTATTGAAAGGAAATCCTGAAAGACTCTTGCAAAAGGATTTCCAGCAGTATCTTTCAGAAAGGCTGAACAAATTAAATGCTTATATTGTAGTATTAAAAAAGTATGATGTTGTTTTTTCAACGAAATCTATAAATCCTATAGAAATAGAAAAATGCCTTGAGGCAAAAAAGAAAAACCTGCTGAACAATTCGGTAGAATTAAATGACGGTCCTTATATAGTAAAAGTCATACCATTAATATACAGCGACGGAAGTGACGGCTGGACTATACTTCTTGCCCCGGTAGATAAAGAAACTTCCGCTTCAAAAAAACTTTTGTATTTTTCTATGGGAGTTTTCTTTGTTTCTTTTTTAATAATCAATGTACTTGTTTCAATTAATTCCTCAAAAGCAATCCTGGCACCTCTTAAAAAACTTCAACGTGCTGCCGGTGAAATAAGTCTTGGCAATCTCGATTATGAAGTTATTGAGGATGGAGATCAGGAAATCAGAGAGTTGTGTAAATCTTTCGAACAAATGAGGCTTAAACTTAAAGAATCGGTATATACACAGATGAAATATGACGATAACAGAAAAATGCTTGTTTCAAGTATTTCCCACGATTTAAAAACACCAATAACCTCTATAAAAGGATATGTAGAAGGTATTTTAGATGGTGTTGCCAATACTCCTGAAAAAGTTGAAAAATACCTTCGCACCATACATTCAAAAGCTGTACAGGTAGATTCAATGATTGATGATTTACTGTTATATTCAAAACTTGATTTAAAGCAGATTCCCTTTAACTTCGAAAAAACCGATGTTGTTAAATACTTTGAATATTGTATAATGGAAAACGAACCGGAACTGGAAAAACATAATATAAAATTGGAATTTCAAAACAATCTTGTTAAAGAAACCTACGCCATGATTGACAGAGAAAGGCTCAGACGGGTTATTACCAATATTATAGACAATTCAAAGAAATATATGAACAAAAGTGAAGGAAAAATCCAAATCATCCTTAGAGAAACCAGCACAACGGTAATAATTGAAATTTCCGACAATGGTGCTGGTATTCCCAAAGAAGCCTTGCCTCATATATTCAGCCGCTTCTACCGTGCCGATACCGCAAGAAGCAAAATAAAAGGAAGCGGTTTAGGTCTTGCCATAGCAAAACATATTGTTGAAGAACATGGCGGTCTAATATGGGCCAGAAGTATTGAAAATGAAGGAACAAGCATAATGATATCTTTAAAAAAAATACAGGAAAGTGAGGATTGTAAATGAAAAAAATACTTATTGTCGAAGATGACCAGAGTATAGGCGAACTTGAAAAAGACTATTTAGAGATAAACGGCTTTTCAGTTAAAATATGCAACGATGGTATAAGCGGCTTAAATTGCATAAAAGAAGAAGAATTTGACTTATTGATTTTGGATATTATGCTTCCCGGTATAGATGGCTTTGAAATACTCAGACAAATCAGAGACACAAAGGATATTCCCATTTTACTTGTGTCAGTAAAAAAGAGGAAATTGACAAAATAAGAGGACTTGGCCTCGGGGCAGATGACTATATAACCAAACCTTTCAGTCCGGGAGAACTGGTAGCCAGGGTAAACGCCCATATATCAAAGTATGAAAGACTAAAAAGCAAATACTCAGATAAAAACCAACTTGAGATCGTTAGTGTAAGAGGACTTGAAATCCAAAAAGACTCCAGAAGAGTATTTGTAAACGGTAAGGAAATCAATATGGCACAAAAAGAATATGAACTTCTTTTATTTCTTGTTCAAAACCCCAATAGAGTATTTGGCCGGGAGGAACTTTTTGAACGTATATGGGGATTGGACTCTTTAGGTGATGCTGCCACTGTTACTGTACACATTGCAAGAATCAGGGAAAAGATCGAAGCAGATCCTTCCAACCCTCAATATATAGAAACGGTTTGGGGAGCAGGATATAGGTTCAGAGTCTGATATTTCAGACTTAAATCCAACCTCCCCTGTCCCTTTTATACCTTTTCCAACCTCTAACCTCTGATCTCTAACTTCTAACCTCCAACCTCTAACTTCTAATTTCTAAGCTCCAAATTGCACTTCACAAAGCTGACTGTACAATCCATCCTGGTTGATAAGTTCCTCATGGGTTCCTGACTCAACAATTTCCCCATCTTTCAATACCAGGATCTGATCAGCCTGTTTAATTGTAGAAAGCCTGTGGGCAATGACAATAATGGTCCGACTTCCTGCCAGTTCCTGTATAGCTTGTTGAATCTCAATTTCTGTCTGAACATCAACTGATGAGGTTGCTTCATCCAATATCAAAATGGGAGTGTCACGAAGAACAGCTCGCGCTATGGAAAGACGCTGTTTTTGCCCCCCTGAAAGTTTTACTCCTCTCTCACCTATGACCGTATCATACCCCTGTGGCAAATCCATAATAAAATCATGTGCTCTTGCTATTTTTGCAGCTCTGACTATATCTTCAAAGGAAGCCTCTTTACTTCCGTAGGCAATATTTTCAGCCACACTTCCATTGAACAGAAATATATCCTGAAGCACAATGCTGATTTGGTTTCTGAGAGAAGCTACTGTCATATCTTTTAAATTTATGCCATCAAGAAGTATTTGTCCCTCTGTCGGATCATAAAACCGTGCTATAAGGCTTATTATGGTAGTCTTCCCAACCCCGGTAGGACCTACTAAAGCTATCATTTTCCCTGGTTTTGCCGTAAAACTGATTTTTTAAGTACCGGGCTTTCAGGAATGTAATGAAAACTCACATCTTTAAAGGTAATTTCACCTTTTGACCGGCCAATATCTCTTGCACCTTTACTGTCAACAATATCAGGCTGGGTATCCAAAAGTTCGAAAATTCTTTCGGCTCCTGCCGCAGCCTGCTGTAAATCTTCAATTACCCTTGCGAGTGTAGTAATTGGCTGATAAAAAAAGACTTAGAAACATTATAAATGCTACAATATCCGCTACCGAAACATAATTCCTTACAGCAAGCAATCCCCCGCATCCAACAACAATAACTGTTCCTAATGAACTTACCATTTCAACAACGGGATGAAATATAGCAGAAAGCTTTAAAGCCCTTAGTATCGAAGATGTATACTTTCTTGCTCTTTTCTCAACTCTTTTGCTTTCCCTTTTCTGCTGGTTAAAAACCTGGATTTCTTTCATACCGGATATATTGTCCTGCACTACAGCATTCAAGTCTCCCAAAGTAGCCTGGGCCTTTCTGAAATTGGGCTGTATTTTTTTTACAAAAAATATTCCGCCAAAGATCAAAAAAGGTATGGGAATAAGAGTAAGGGCTGCCAAAAGCGGATTAATTACAAACATCAAAGTCCCGGTTCCAGCAAGAATAAGTATATTTGTCACAAGATCGGGAACAGCATGGGCTATAAGGACCTCTAATGCTGCTGTATCATTAATCGCTCTCGACATTAGCTGTCCCGTCTGCTTATCCTGATAAAAACTCAAAGACAATTTTTGCAAATGTTCATATACCAATACTCTCATATCTGCAACCAGCTTCCATGCTGCCACATGGCTTAGATATCGATATAAATAGGTAAATACCGCTCTGGCTATGTATGCGCCAATAAGAATAAGTGCAATATTTCGTATGCTGGGCATCTTACCGGCAATATCTTCTTCCGATAATAAATTGATTAATTCCCTTACCTTCCAGGGAGTAACAAGATTCAGTACGGATATTGCCAGCAAACTTATGCCAGTAATAATCAAATATTTCCAGTAAGGTTTTCCCTGTTTCAATATTCGTATAAAATTCTTCAATTTCTTTCCCTCCATTAAAAACTTAAAACAACTTCAAAAGCAGCCCTTTCAATAGCTGCATATAATATATAGTCTAATTTTGAAACTTTCAAAGCAAAAAGAAAACAAAAATCAGATTTTAATGTTTTTATTCAACGGATAATAAAAGTTTAAAGTCTTTTTCAAACTTTTCATCCTGTTCCTTTGATCTTTTTGAAGGTCCCGATATTCTGCCTCCAGACCGTCGTACCTTTTGTGCAAGGTGCCTTTCAAATAAAAGTCTGTCCATATTTTTATCGGAATAAATTATTCCATCATAATTTATCGCTATAGCACCTTTAGCAAGAGCCATAGTAGCAACACCATAATCCTGCGTTACTACTATATCACCTTTTTCTGCTTGGTTTATAAGGGCAAAATCCACCGAATCCCTTGCCTTATCAACTATTACTACTTCCGAGTATCCATCATCAATTTCATGACTTGTATCTATAAGCATTATTACTTTTACATTTTTGGACTTTGCTATATTCACTATAATTTCTTTAACAGGACAAGCATCAGCATCAACAAGTATTTTCATGTTGTTTAAAAACCTTCTCTACAAGTATGTGAAGTAATAGAATATCTATATTATACTCGCTATAAATTACTTTTGTCCATTTAAACCATAACTTAAAATTATAAATATTCTAAAAGAAATAAAAATACGTGATGGACTATAAGCACCACCACGTATTTTGAAACTTCAGGCTTTAAATTCTGCCTCTTTGAGCAACCTCAAGATAATTCTGCATTGCATCTCTGTCAACACAAAATTCCAAAGCACTTTCTTTTGTTATCTTATTCTGCATATAGAGGTCTCCGATGCTTTTATCCAACAACTGCATTCCAATGTTTCCTCCGGTCTGAATACATGTATTGATACTTTGTGTCTTCCCTTCCCGGATAAGATTGCTTATTGCCCGTGTAACAATCATTATTTCATGGGCAGCAACTCTTCCTTTACCACTTGCATTGGGAATCAATCTTTGTGATATTACAGCCTTTAGAGCCGTTGAAACCTGTATTCTTATCTGTTGCTGCTGATGAGGTGGAAATACGTCTATTAATCTGTCCAGCGTCTTTGCAGCTCCAAGAGTATGAAGCATTGAAAGAACAAGATGCCCTGTCTCAGCAGCTGTCACTGCTATACTTATTGACTCCACATCTCTCATTTCACCAATAAATATTACATCAGGGTCTTCTCTCAGTGCAGCTCTCAGAGCACTTTCATAGGTCTTGCTGTCGTTACCGATTTCTCTCTGATTCACAATACACTTGTCATGTTTGAAAAATATACTCTATAGGATCTTCAAGGGTTAATATATGACCATACCGTTTTGAATTAATCTCATTTATAATAGCAGCCATTGTAGTAGATTTCCCGCTTCCTGTAGGCCCGGTAACAAGTATAAGACCTTCTTTAAATTCACAAATTTGCTTTATAACCGGCGGGAGATTAAGTGAATCAATGGTAGGAATGTTTGAAGCCAGAGTTCGAAATACCAAAGACACTGAACCTCTTTGTAAAAAAGCATTAACCCTGAACCTTGAAACATCCGGAACAGTAATTGAAAAATCAACTTCTCCATAAGTCATCAAACGTTCAAACTTTTCATTATCCATGCTAGCTTTCGCATACTGCAATGTATCTTCCATTGTTAGCTTTGGTGCATCGATTTCTTTAACATTGCCGTTTACTCTGAATGAAGGTGCTCGTGCTACAGTTAGGTGCAAATCAGAAGCTTTCAATTCTGTAGCCATTTTTAACAACGAAGTTAACTCTATTGCCATAGTATATGCCCTCCTGCATTTTTTATTGTATAGTCGGAATATAGAGAGATGCTGCAAAGCGATTCAAGTACTGCACGTTTAATTCACTATTTAAATGTTAGAAATTTTAATGTAATATATAAAAAACTAAAACAAATTTTTTGTGATATAATTGAATATCGAAAAAAAACATGTAAATATTTACACCTATTTTATTAATGATACAATACTGGTTTGGATAAGGATTTTGTCAGTTTAACGAATTAATAAATATACATATATATGTGACCAAACCCTTAAAAAAGCAATTTTACCGCTTTACCAGCAGAATAACTTCATGCGTCATGTAACAGTAACATTTTACCAAAACAGCATTTGCGCACAGTTTAAAGCCATAACTAGATAGAAGCTTCTATATTGAAACAGATTGTGAAATCGGCTAAATTTGAAAAAATATTATTGATTTTCGACATATTTGGGTTTATACTTTTAAAAAAAAGTATGTTAAAATGTTAACCATGCGTATTTATGTACTAATAAAAAAACAATCTTTTATAAATATGCGATAAATATTAATAAAAATAAAAATGGAGGTAAATTATGGTTACAAGTAAGTCAAAAGTGGCTATAATAGGAGCAGGTTTTGTTGGTGCTTCAACAGCTTTCGCTATGTCCCTGCAGCAAATAGCGACAGAGATTGTATTGATTGATGTAAACAAAGAAAAAGCTTATGGTGAAGCCTTGGACATAAACCATGGTATTTCATTCGTAGGCCAAATGGCAGTTTACTCAGGAGATTATTCCGATGTTAAAGACTGCGACGTAATAATTATCACAGCAGGTGCTAACAGAAAACCGGGCGAAACACGTCTCGACCTTGCAAAAAAGAATGTTGCAATCGCAAAAGACATAACACAAAACATTATGAAACACTACACTCGCGGTGTAATACTTGTTGTATCCAATCCAGTTGATATCCTTACTTATATGATCACAAAATGGTCCGGACTTCCAAGCGGAAGAGTTATGGGTTCCGGAACAGTTCTTGACAGCTCAAGATTCAGATATCTCTTAAGTAAAAAACTCAATGTCGACGTTAGAAATGTTCACGGATATATTATAGGTGAGCATGGTGACTCACAGCTTCCTGTATGGAGTGCTACACATATAGCTGGACAGAATATCAATGAATATTGCCAGGGTCCAAACGGTATTCTTACTCCTGAAGATAAATTGGCAATTGCAGAAGAAGTTAAAAAAGCAGGTGCTGAAATAATTAAAAACAAAGGTGCTACTTATTATGCAATTGCAATTACAATTAATGCAATTGTTGAATCTCTCCTCAAGGACCAAAACACTATCAGAACAGTAGGTAGTGTAATTAATGGCAACTACGGAATTGAAGACGTTGCTTTGAGCCTTCCTTCAATAGTTAATTCCGGGGGCGTACAAAGTATAATACCTCTTTCACTCTCCCCTGAAGAAGAAGCAGCATTAAGAGCTTCTGCAGATAGTTTAAAAGCTATTCTCAATGAAGTAAAAGATATATAATTAAATAACAGACGATACAGGAGGTTTTTATAATGGATTACAGAAAAGAGTCTTTAAGACTCCACGGTGAATGGAAAGGAAAAATCGAAGTAATAAGCACTGTACCTGTTAAGACTAAAGAAGATTTGTCTTTAGCATATACTCCAGGTGTTGCTGAACCTTGTCTTGCTATACAGAAAGACCCTGATTTATCTTATACATTGACAAGAAGAGGTAACTTGGTAGCTGTTATCACTGACGGTACAGCTGTTCTTGGTCTTGGAGATATAGGTCCTGAAGCAGGTATGCCTGTTATGGAAGGTAAATGCGTTCTCTTTAAAACTTTCGGAAATGTTGACGCTTTTCCTCTTTGCATAAGATCAAAAGATGTCGATGAAATAGTTCACACTATAAAACTTCTCTCCGGAAGTTTTGGCGGAATTAATCTCGAAGATATATCCGCTCCAAGATGTTTTGAAATTGAAAAGAGACTTAAAGAAGAATGTGATATACCAATCTTCCATGATGACCAGCACGGAACAGCTATCGTTACTCTTGCTGCAATGATAAATGCTTTAAAAATCGTAAAGAAAAATATAGAAGATATATCTGTAGTTGTTAACGGTTCAGGTGCTGCAGGTATAGCAATCACAAAACTTTTAATGAGCATGGGACTTAAAAAAGTAATCCTTTGCGATACAAAAGGTGCTATATACGAAGGTAGAGAGGGTCTCAATTCTATAAAAGAAGAGATGGCTAGAATCTCAAACCTTGACAAAATTAAAGGTTCACTGGAAGATGTAATTAAAGGTGCTGACGTTTTCATAGGCGTTTCTGTTGCTAATACGGTAACAAAAGAAATGGTTAAGAGCATGGCAAAAGATCCATTAATCTTTGCTATGGCAAATCCTGTGCCTGAAATCATGCCTGAAGACGCTAAAGAAGCTGGTGCAAAAGTTGTTGGAACTGGCCGTTCAGACTTCCCGAACCAGATCAACAACGTACTTGCATTCCCAGGTATCTTCAGAGGTGCTCTTGATGTAAGAGCAAGAGACATTAACGACGAAATGAAGATAGCAGCTGCAAAAGCTATAGCTTCTCTCGTTAGTGATGAAGAATTAAATCCGGATTATGTAATTCCTGCTCCATTTGATCCTAGAGTAGCTCCTGCTGTTGCAAAAGCTGTTGCTGAAGCTGCAAGAAAATCCGGAGTTGCAAGAATATAATTGATTATATTTAGCAAAAACAAAAAATGCGGGTAGGGAAACAAACCTACTCGCTTTTTATTTCTGTCAACCTTTATAGCAGAAACCTTTTTCTTTTAATAAATTACAGCTAATATACTTGCTATATCATAATTAAAGACTCTTCTATACGCCAAAACACAGTTCTGTTAGATTTCTATTAACAAAAACAGAATAAAAAATATATATACTTATTTTCAAAAAATTGATAAAATATAGATGTTAGAATAATTTATATATATTGTTATGTTCATACATAATACACATCGTATACAGATATATAATACCTTTATAAAACTCTTCAAATATATACACTAAGCTTGCAAACATGTTTCAAATAAGATTTCGGGAAATTGTCAAACTACCATTTCCAATAATCTAATTGACAAATATTGTAGTAGAAACCAAATTCATCTTTAGATTAAACCTACGAAATAGCCCGTATATAAAATCAAGATTGCTTTGGTAATGAATATATTCATCTTTATTAAGGGAGGTTTATTAAATGATACGCAATGTGTCAAAAGTATTAATTTTTATTCTTTCTGTTCTAATTTTGTTAATTTTTCCGACAAATGCGAGAATTGAGGCAGCATCGGTAGAGTACAAGTTCGATTTTGGTGCCGGGTATGTCGAACCGGGTTATATAGGTGTCAGTGCTTCAACAGCTTACAACAGAGCACGTGGATATGGCTTCAATACCCCAGAGAACATGCGAAATGTTACTGCCTCCGGAACCGGTGTTGCAAGCGATGCCGTTCAGTTTCTTACCTATGGAATAAAAAGCAATAACACCTTCAATGTCGACCTTCCCAACGGACTATATGAAATAAAAGTAACTTTAGGAAATACTTCAAGGGCAAGTGTTGCTGCTGAATGTGTTCTGCAAATCATAAATATGACAGGCAATGGCGCTGTTGATAAATTCCAAATTCCTATAACAGACGGCCAGTTAAACATACTTGTTACTGCAGGAAAAGAAGGTACACCTTTTACACTTAGTGCTCTTGAAATAAAGAAAATATCTGATAGTCCTGTCACCAACAGAACTATTTGGATAGGCGGCGATTCAACAGCTTGCAATTATTATCCGCTGGATACAAGCGAACAATGCGGTTGGGGACAATTACTGCCGAAATTTGTCGATACATCATTATTTCAAATAAGAAACATGGCAGCCAGCGGACAATGTGCAAGAGGATTTCGTGATGACGGACAATTTGAAGCAATAATGAAATATATAAAGCCTGGAGATATATTCTTACTTGAGTTTGGCATAAATGATACCAATCCTAAAAATGATACTACAGAAGAGCAATTTAAAGAAATAATGACTGATATGGTTGTAAAAGTTAAGTCTACCGGTGCTACAATGGTTTTAGTTACTCCGCAAGGCAGAGCAACCGATTTCAATGGTAACGTACATACTGCAGTAAACAGATGGTACAGGAATACCACTATACAAGTTGCAAGAGAGCAAAACGTCAGACTATGTGATCTCAACGTTTTAAGTTCTGCATATTTTACTTCTATCGGACAGGATGCAACCCTTGCACTTTATATGCCCGGGGATACTCTCCATCCAAACCGTGCAGGGGCAACCGAGCTTGCCCGATTGGTAGCCAATGATTTAAAAGACCTTTTTACCTTAACACCTACAGCTACTGCCCAACCGACAATTTCTCCCACTCCCACCGGTACAGTTCCTCAAATAATGGGCGATATAGATGGAGATGGAAGTGTTACATCAATAGATTTTGCATTGTTAAAAAAATATTTGCTTTCCGGCATACCGGATTTGAGCAATGTTTGGTATGCAGATGTAAACTCAATTCAATAGATTATGCTTTTATAAAGGCATATCTGCTCGGAATGATAAAAGAATTCCCAGGCTCTGCTCAGTCTCCCGACAATAATTTATATACTGAAATTTACGAAGCTGAAAATGCATTTATTTACCATGGTATTTTTGAAAATATCCACACAGGCTACAGCGGAAGCGGATATGTCAACTATGACAACAAAGTGGGTTCATATGTAGAGTGGAAGGTCAATGTACCGGTAACCGGTTGGTATAATATCGTTTTCAAGTATTCCAATGGAACGACTGTTAACAGACCAATGTCAATAGCGGTCAACGGAAACATTGTACAAAGCTCCATGGATTTCTACCCCACCACCGATTGGGACACCTGGAATAAATCAAACATATACTTACAGCTAAATCAAGGTCAAAATACCATCAGAGCGACAGGAATTACTTCAAATGGAGGTCCAAATGTAGATTACATAGAAATATCAAAAACTACCGGTGGAGCAACTCCTATTCCAAATGTAACTCCTTATCCGACTTCAACCAGAATGCCTACAATATATTTAGCCGGTGATTCCACAGTCCAAAGTTATAATTCTTCTTATTATCCGCAAGCTGGCTGGGGACAAGTAATTTATGAATACTTTACTTCCGACGTTAAATTTGTAAATAAAGCCATCGCCGGAAGAAGTTCAAAAAACTTCGTTGAACAGGGAAGGTTAGATGAAATCCTCAATGTAATTCAAGAAGGCGATTATTTGTTTATCCAATTCGGTCATAATGACGCAACTATCAGTAATCCGGACCGATACGCTGTTCCCTATACCACCTACAAAGAGTATCTTGCAAAATTTGTTGACGGAGCAAGGGCGAAAGGAGCCATTCCGGTATTAATAACGCCGGTTGCACGGCTTAATTACAAAAACAATACCTATGTTAACGACTTTCCTGACTATTGCAATGCCATGAAGCAAGTTGCAGCGGAAAAAAATTGTGCAATTATAGACCTGATGACCAAATGCTTAAATTATTACAGTACCCTTGATTACAACAAAGTATTTACCTTCTATATGGTATCATCCAATGGAACCGATTACACCCACTTTACCGAGACAGGCGCCAGAGAAATTGCAAAATTGGTAGCTCAAGGTGTAAAAGAATTAAACCTCCCCATTTCAAAATATGTTAAATAATCATGTCCTTCGTAAAACGGGCGTTTTGATCAGCCTAATAAGGAAGTGTTACCAGCCAGCGCCTAAAGGTGCTGGCTTTCATTTCTTAAGTGTCTGTTCTCATACTTATATTTAATTACACATTCATTTAGTTGGAGCTAAACTGTGTTCTTTGTTTGACGTTAAAATCACCTTTACTTTTGTTATTACAATAGCTTGAACTGCTTATTATAACGAAAGGGTGTATTTTGGTATAGCAAATATCAACACGGTTCAAGTAAATGTGTGACACAGCCATTTAACTAAACTTTAATTAAACTTAAATCAAACTTTCATCTATATCAATTCCTGCCATTCTCATTAAATATATGGCATTTCGCGTTGTAGAGACGCCTTTTCTCAGCTTGTAATCAAAATAGATTTTGTTATCCTTGTAATATTCTTCAAAATGATAATTCTTAATCTTTGGATTCTTTTGCTCCAAATCGCACAATTCAAAATCATGGGTTGAAACCATTCCTATGGATTTTGTCTTGCATAATTCTTCAATCAATACTCTTGCACCGGTATGCCGGTCTCTTGAATTGGTCCCTTTGAAAATTTCATCCAGAAGGAAAAATACTCTTTTGCCTTCCTTTGCTTCTTTAAGTATTTCCTTAATTCTCAATAATTCCGCATAGAAGGATGATATACTTTTCCCTAAATTATCACTTACTCTCATGCAGCTATGTATATCCATAACAGAAGCACGAAAATCCCTGGCACAAACCGGAGCCCCGGCATAGGCCAGAACCAGATTTATTCCTGCTGTTCTTAAAAGTGTACTCTTTCCCGACATATTTGAGCCGGTGATAAGCAGTACCTTGACTGGAGAATTAAAATTCAAATCGTTACAAACTCTGTTGGACGTTATAAGAGGGTGTCCTATATTTAAAGCCTCAAATTTGCTTATTTCATCTTCATTTATCTCCGGCATAGCCCAATCGGGATTGTCATGCCTTATTATTGCAAGACTGGATAGTGCTTCAACTTCGCCCAACCCTTCAAGCCATGCTTCCAAATATTTTCCTGAAGCTGCCTTCCATTTTTCAAGAACTATCATATTGCGATAATCCCAAAGGGTTAGAATATTAAAAATCAAATATAAGGGAACATGCCTGCTGGAAATGGAATCAATTATCTTTGCCAAATCATTGATTTGCTCATAAGCAGGCTTTCCTGTTTTCCCTGCCATTCTACTCTGAATTTCTTTCAGTAAATCTGAGTGAAAATTCTTATTTTCAAAAACTTTTATCATGTTTCTATAAACGCCAATATCTTTGCTGAACCGATCCGATATTTTAAAAATCTCATTTCTTTCTCTACTTTTATACTTCAACATCAAATATTGAATAAGTACCAAAAACCCAGGAATATAGTAAGGTACTACATCAGTATTAAAAGCCAATATCAGAGATGGTATGGTAATAACAGGAAGCAATTTAACAACTATGACAAGCCAGGGCTTTTCATAAAGTTCATGTTTTTCCTTTGCCCAATTAATAAGATTTTGCGGATCACCGATTTTTTCAGACACTACCAGGCTTTCAGCCAGGAACTTCTGCCTCCAGCCAAGTTCAGCTGCCAGTTCTTTAACCGCCTCCTGTCTCTTTTTTATTAGTTCGGGTTCCTTACTGTAGCCCAATAACAATTTGCTCAATGCCTTCCTGCCCAAATAAGTATTGGCGACATTAATCCACTGAAACAGGGACCTGTCCCCAAAAATATCAAGGTCATAAGCATATTTATGATTTTCGTCGAGAAAATCTTTTCCACTGTCCTGAAAGCTTTCCCAGTCACCGTCTAAGCGTTTTAAAGAATCCTCATTTATTTTTACATATATGGATGGGTACAGTCTGGCTTTAAACAATTTATCGTGCTCAATCATCAAATAGACAAAAATGACCAAAGACGCTACAATAATTGCAGCCATTATAAAATAATACTTGATGACAAACAAAAATACCGTTAATGCTAATCCCGTGATAAATACCGCTAATCTCAAATTGCTGACAACATCAATTGCTTTTGTATATTGTTCACATAAAAGAGAATATTTTTTCCTTCTTCTCTCGTACTTCTCTTTTGCAGCCATTAACTCATCTCCTCAATTTTCCTGTTTATCACGTGTAATAAGATGCAAATCCGTAAAACCGATAATATTTATTCTTTTATATGCTCGGTATAAATTATAATAACACAATAAAACCCTATTACATACACAAAAACTAAAATAAGTATATTATTTTTTGCATTTTAATATCACCATATTCTGAAAATAAACCTTTCTTTGTACAATGGGATATACTTAAAATTCATTTTATGCAAATCTGTCAATACAGATTCATACTTATACAATTCAGGATAAAGCCTTCAACAAAAGATTTTTGGCGCACTTAACAATAGTTTAAATAAAAATATATATTCTTTTGGCCTCAAACACTTGAAGTATAAAGATATTTGGTAGTATAATATAGTTTAAGGTTAACTTGTTTTTCCTGAGATTATGTAATAAAATTCAATACTGTAAGTTAAACTTAAGAAAAAGTAATCATTTCAGCTAACATACTATAATTCCTGCTTTCGATAAAGCATTTTTTTGAAGAACAGTTTGTTAAAAAATAAACTATCTGTATAAGATTAAGCAATCCTTTTAGAACAACAAGGATATTTACAAATTTTAAAAAAATAAATAGGAGGAATTTATCTTGTTTAAATTACAAACGCTCAATAAAATTTCACCTGTAGGTTTGGAAGTATTTGACAAGACAAAATATGAAATATCTACAGAGTTGAATGATCCAGATGCAATAATTGTTAGAAGTGCCAATATGCACGACATGGAATTTTCCAGCAACCTTAAAGCAATTGCGAGAGCCGGGGCAGGAGTTAACAATATCCCAATAGAAAAATGTACAGAAAAAGGGATTGTGGTATTCAACACCCCTGGTGCAAATGCAAATGCAGTTAAGGAGCTTGTTATTGCAGGTCTTTTGATTTCATCAAGAAAAGTCATCAATGGAATACAGTGGGCTCAATCCCTTAAAGGCAACGGCAGTGAAGTTGAAAAAATGGTTGAAAAGGGAAAATCGCAGTTTGAAGGCCCTGAAATTAAAGGTAAAAGATTGGGAGTTATAGGCTTAGGTGCTATAGGGGTTATGGTTGCAAATGATGCTCTTGCTCTCGGTATGGATGTTATCGGATTTGACCCTTATATATCCATCAGTGCCGCTTGGGAACTTTCCAGCCATGTACATAGGGCTTCAAGTCTTGAAGAATTGATATCAACTTCCGATTATATTACTATTCACGTGCCCTTTATGGAAAGTACAAAAAATATGATCAACAAAGATATGTTCAGTATTATGAAAAAGGGCGTTCGCTTATTAAACTTCGCAAGGGGCGGCCTTGTTAATAACAAAGATCTTTTGGAAGCTATAGATAACGGTACAATAGCCTGCTATGTAACCGACTTCCCATCCGATGAACTGCTGGGAATAGAAAATATCATTGCAATACCTCATCTTGGTGCATCAACCCCTGAATCGGAAGAAAACTGTGCATTAATGGCTGCTATGCAATTACGTGATTTCCTTGAAAAAGGTCATATAAAAAATTCTGTTAACTTCCCTGATTCGGAGTTGGCACGTTCCGGAGATACAAGAGTACTCGTAGCCCATGATAATGTTCCAAACATGTTTGGACAGATAACTTCCCTTATAGCTTCATATAAAATAAATATCGGCGATATGTTAAGCCGCCACAAAAATAAAATCGGTTATACTATTTTGGATATTGAAGGTTCTATACCTGAAGAAGCAGTTAAGGGATTAAAAGCAATAAACGGTGTCAGAATGGTAAGGGTAATAGAAAAAGCATGAGGGGCATTAATTTAGCCCCTCTTTTTATTTTAAGCTATAATTCTACGGCTTCATATTGTAAAAATAAAATCTATTGCGATTTTAATAAATCATATTTTTTGTCATTCATTAATATTATTCCATATTTACCTATTGCAATTTTATCGACCTGACTCTATATCTATATATCCCCGAAGGAGCATTTACCGCAAAAACCTCACCCTTCTTCTTGCATAGCAAAGCTTTTCCCATTGGAGAAAGAATCGTAATACAGTCATATTGTGTATTAGTGGCTTCCGGTTCAATCAGCATATAATTAAAAATTTCATTTTCTTCAACATCTTCTATCTCAACAAGACTATTTAAACAAACAAACGGGAATTCATTCTCGGATACTTCAGAAAATGACACGTTTTTTACAACACTATCCAAAGTACTTATGTAATTGTCAATTAGCTTTTCAAACTCATCTCTTTGCTTGTTATATTCAGGGAAGTACGAGTTGATAATATTATTTTTCCTTTCCTCAAAATCCACTAAATGGGCGAGTAAATTTTCATAAGCGGATTTCGTAATTATGACTTTCTCCTGCATAAAAATACCTCCATTCTACAAGTAATTAAATGGAATTTTCTTCAAAAAAAAGCAAAGGCACTTTGCCCCAAAAAAGGCAAAGTACCATATGTAATATCATACCATATCTGTTGTGCTGTGTCAAAAGATTTAAAATTCTTTAAAAAGTCTTACTAAATTTAGTGACATAATACATCTACAAATTATTTCGCTTCAATGAACTGAATCAATTCTTGATTGAATCTTTCTCGCTGGTCATAAAATAAGAAATGGCCGCATTTATCAATAGGTACCAATTTGGAATTTCTGATACTGTTCTTTTGCGCTACGGCTAAAGGAAATAGACATATCCTATCATTGATACCGTGAAGAATCAAAGTTGGAACCTTTATAGCCAATAAATCATTAAATAGTGCTTCTTCCCTCAACCATGTTTTTGCTATGGCCGCAGTAGACCAACTCGCTGCCTGAAGTCCCAATTGAAAAATCCAATCGGAGAAGGGTGCGCTGACCGGATTATAAAAAATCATATTGCCAAATTCTCTCAACATGCTGGGCCGATCGGTATATGTACCCTGAATGATATTAATTATAGTCTGTGTTGGCAAGCCATACGGGAAATAGGGACGCTGGATAAGACTGGGAGCTGCTGCGGCAAATAGAGCAAGTTTTGACACACCATAACCATCATGTCTTGCCATATACCTTACACAAATTGCGCCTCCTGTTGAATGCCCTCCAAGAACAATATTTTGCAACTTAAGTGTTTCAATAACAATTCTAATGTCATCAGACAACCGGTTATAGTCATAACCTGTCCAAGGTTTATCCGACTGACCGAATCCCCTGCAATCCAGTCCAACACACCTGTATCCCAATTGGGGCAATAGGTTAAACTGATATTCAAATAATTTATGACTTCCCGGCCAACCGTGAATAAATAGAATTGTCTTGGTGCCTTCAGGATTTATATCTTCTACATATACCTTTACATTCTTTTCAACTTCAATGTACAATCCCATATATACTCCTCTATCTATGAAAATTTCCCATAATATAAGTATTCATTGAAAAATCACAGTGTGATTATAAAATTGGAGGGATAAGAAAAACCGCCTGAAAGATTTTACTTAAATCTTTCAGGCGGTCTATGGCAAGCTATTATCATCTGTCCAAATACTCAAAACACTTTGCAATCATTGTAAATAGTTCAGCCCTTGTGACGTTTTTATCGGGCATGAAAGTGTTGTCATTATAACCCTTTATTATTCCCAAATTACATGCCGTATTGACATACCTCTTAGACCATGAGGCAATCTTTTCGTCATCTGCGAAAGAATTAACAGAAATATCCGACGGTTCGAATTTGAAAGTCTTCATCAGCATTATAACTACTTCCTGTCTTGTTACATTTCTTGAAGCCCTAAAGGTATTGTCCTCATATCCGCTTACCACTTTCAGGTCTAAAGCGGTCTTTAAAAATCCTTTCACCCAATCGGGTATTTCATTTTTATCTGCAAAATCAAATTGGGGATTTTCCGCCGGGCCATATCCAATTGCCTTCATAAGTGCTGTTATAGCTTCTGCCCTGGTTATATTATTATCAGGCTTTATTGTTCCATCGGGATATCCCTGGACAACTCCCATACTTATCAGCCTTAGAATATATAGTTTTGCCCAGTGTGTGTCTATATCCTTCGGAACCTGAATGTTACCTGCTGGTGGTGTAGATATTGGAGTAACTTGTTGTGGCGGTAACGTTGGTATTACCGGAAATTCAGTAAATGTCGGTACAGGTGTTGAGGTAACTGTTGGTGTTGAAAATGGTGTTGGAGTTAAAGTTGATGTAAAATTCGAAGTTGGAGTAATAATCGAAGTTGGAGCAGGAGTTGCTGTAGGTGTCGATGTTGGTATAACTGACGGTATCGCGGCCTTTCCGATCACAACTGCACCATTGTTATATAAAATTCCTTTAATTTCATCAATTCCTATTGTGAATACAGCAGATCTGGAAAGGTTATATGTAAGGAAAGATACACCGTCACTGGCATTGTCAGCAATAGTAAATTTAATATATGCCATTGTACCGTCATTTTTTATTACTCTGCTTTCGTCAGCCGGTGCTTCAAAAACCATTGCCACAAAACCTTTAGTATTATTTACATTGGAGTAAAAATCACTCGGATTGATTATCAATTCTCCCGGTGTAATACTCACTGAACTAAATATTTCAGGATTAAAATCCACCCAAAAGCTGCATGTATAAATCCCGGATTCAGGGACGTTTTTAACTGTCAAAGGTACTGTAACAGTCGTGCCTTTTTCTCCTCTTAAAACAGCAAGATTTACCTGCATTGGATCATTGGCATATGTAAATGAAGTAAACAAGTAGCTTACAGTTAAAATCGTTACTATAACAATGCACCATACTTTACTGAAACTAAACAGCTTGTCCTTTATACCCATCTATTAATCCTTCCTTTCTCGGAAAACGTTTGATAATATAGAAATAATTTCTATACAGTAAAAATAGAAACCCTTCCACCAGATATTCTTATTATACAATAAATATCTCATCGTTGCCATAGTCTAAAGTCCATAACTGCATCCGGCTATATCAAGCAGCCTTTTTTCATTAATATTACAGACTACTCTGCTATGGAATAAAAAATAATTACGCCTTTTTATCAGATAAAAAAGGCGTAATCTATATAAGTTAAATTTCTTATTAATTTATTTCTTCAGCATAATATTCCGGATAAAAGCTGATAAGCCATTTATCATACATTAAGCTATTCTTTTAAAAGTGCTCCTTCCCTGTAATTGTTCATCGGATCCCACAAAAACCACTCTTCAAAACCGGCATCATATACTGCCTGAATTTGCTGTCTAACCTGTTCATCTTCATAATACTGCCAATTCCCCGCGCCAATCCATGTTGCGGTAAAGTCCTGCAAATAGGTCCTAAGTATGGGTTTATGTCCCTCAACTTTCTCATACCTTGCCTTAGCTTTGAGCAGAGTATTTTTTACAACTCCATAGGGGTCCAGGTCAGGTTTTGGGAATTTGACATTGTTAATAATCTGTCCGAGTGCATAGTGGGAAGGATAAGCCATAGGGCACAGGTAGTCAAGGTTTTCACCTATATACTCAAAATATTGTCCAATTCCCTCAGTATCCCCAGGGCTCTCCAATATAATTGCAAATACATCCCCGGACAGTATTGCATTCGGTAGTTGTTTTCTTGCATAGGCCAGAAAGTCATTTATAACCTCATACATTTCTCTGTCATCTTTACCTTCAAAAAACATCTGGCTCTTTTTTCCGTCCGGAAATCTTATATAGTCAAACTGTACTTCATCAAAACCTTTTTCAAGAGCTTCTTTTGCAAGATCAATATTATACTGCCATGCATCCATGTTATATGGATTTACCCAATTCATTTTATTATGAACATAAAGTCCGCCTTCAGGATTCTTTATAGCCATTTCCGGCTTCTTTTGAGCAAGTATCGGATCTTTAAAGCATACTATTCTTGCTATAGCATAGATATTGTTATCGTGTAATTTCTTTATAACCTCATCAACATCATATATCTTTTGAATTGCACCGATTTCCGATGCTAAAGGCACTTCAGATTCATAGCTGACAATACCGTAGTCATTTTTTACATCTATAACATAACTGTTAATTTCGGTATTATTGGCCAGTTCAATATAGTGATCAAGCCTTGCCCCTGCTGACGAAGCAGTTAAGTACAACCCTTTCGCCTTAACCCTCTTCTGATTGTATTTGGGAAGTTCCGGAGTGCTGGTGGGTGTGCTTTCAACTACATCATCTGTTGCCACCGGAGTAGGAGTAGAAACAGATACAGGCTTGTTTTGTGCTGTAGTTGCACGGGTACTGTTGTTTGAAATACATGCAGATAATGACACTGTGACCATACAGACAAGAAAGGATAACGCTGTTCTTCTTAGAATACTCTTTTTCATAAGTAAAAAACCCCCATATTTATTTTTTGACTTCAAGAATAAACAAGAAATACCTTTATGATAATAATACTATATCAAACATAATTTCAAAGCACAATAGCAGTTTATGGACTTTTTGAAACTAAAGAATTTCAATGATGGATGTTTCACAGTCTTTTTAATTTTTTCTTTCTGATTTAACACATTTTAGAATTTGCTCATATAATGACACAGAGTATTTTTAAAGGAGATTAAAATAATATTCCCGTTTCCAATAATAGGTGTAGCTTTAGCTAGTAGAATATTATTGTCGCAAAAAAACAAAGATCAAAACTCACCAAATAATCCCTATATAGGAAGACCCGGTTTTATGGCCATTAACAGGAATCCCATTGAAGTATTTTTCAAAGGGTTAAACAGACAGTTGTCAAACCTATTTCCCCGACAGACTCATGAAAATTTCTACGCAATTATCAAAAATTTTGTGCCTGAAGATGCACATATACTCAAACCAAAATACCCTTTAAACTCTGATATAATTAGCCTTGTAGATATTGACGGTGACTCTCGGGATGAATTAATTGTATCCTACAGACTTAATGATGAAATTAAAACTATTATTCTGAAGAAAGAAAACAATAATTGGCAAAAAGTCAGCGAAATTTCCGATTCCGGTTATGAAAACGTTAATTTCAGAAAAATTATTGATTTTACCGGCGAAGGAAAGAAGCAAATTTTATTGGGTTTGTCCTCAAAGGATAAAAGTCCGGTTTTGCATTGTTACTCAATTGACCAAGACAGCATAAATGAAATTTTCAACTCGAATTATCACAGACTTCAAGTTCTTAAGGCATCGAACAATGACAGAAATAACTCGAAATCAAAACTTGCCATATGGGAAAAAGCCGAGGACGATACCTATAATATTCGATTGCTTCAATGGAACGGTTCACAGCTTGAGCCGGCTGGTGGAGTAAGTACATATTATTCAAACAATGTTGTTCCCTACTATTTGAAAAAAGTAAAAAAAGAGCCAAACTTACCGCAAAACTGGTATAATCTTGCCAATTCGCTTGCAGAAGCCGGAATGAAAAGAGATGCATTAATTGCATGTGAATTCGGTATGCAATACGACTCAGACAATAAATTTAAGGACAGGTTTGAAGCTCTAATAAATAAAATCTCAAACGGATAAATGTAGTAATTATGCGTGGAATCTTTAATAATATTATCCCTTTTATCTCAAAAACTATGCTCTCCCCCTTTTCCAAAAGAAACAAAAGCCAAGAATTAAACATAATATAATAACTTGTTAAATAATCATGTAAATACAGCCCTAAGAACTTATTATCACTTAGGGCTGCTCAATTTCTATTAAAGTTAACTTTAAGTCAGTTATTATTCCTTTATATTGTCTATTATTTCAAGAAGTTTAGACTTTTCTTCACAATCCACGCAACTTTTAAGAAAGTCTCTCCATGAATCTTTCATATATTTCGCAGAAAGCTCATCAGTATCGGGGAATGATGACATAATTTCAAGCAATCGTTGATAATTATCTTTCAGTAACTCAGTACATTTCACAGCAATATCATCACTTTCAGGAGGAATTTCAAACATCCCCGTTTCATTTTTGTCATATTCGGATACAAATTCGGATTTTTCATCATCCCACTTGAAGATTACTCTCTTTTTCCCTTCTACAGTTACATTGCCTAAATCGTCATCAATATCAATGTCCAAATTATAAAACTTTCTTATTGTATAATCAACTGTCAGGCTCATATCGCTGCCGGTATTAAATTTAATATTATCGGCAATCAATTCATATCCCCAAAGTCCCGGCTGAGTAAAATCCAAATAAGGGAAGCCTAAAACAAGCTTTTTGCCGTTATCACTTAATAAATACCATTCCTCAAAATTTCTATCCAAGCCTGTCCCATGATCTCTGCATCTTCTTCCTACAATAAACACTTTATCTCCGTTCTCTTCCAAACGATATTCCGTTCCCGCAGATCTACTCCCATAATCTATATAATCAATAAATTTGTCTTCTTTAAAAAATAAAATCCTTAAGTCAAAGAAGTTATAAAATTCCAAAAACGTATAGGGTTTTTCCCGAGTGTTCAAAACCTTCTTGTGTTTTTCCAATCTATTAGGTTCAAGCCCATTCCAGCTCTCTATATTGAGATTATTACAGATATAATCCATGTAGTAAGGCTGCTTTTCATTAAATAGCACCTCAATTTCATCGGGGGTCAAACTCTTTTCTTCTTTGGCGTTAGTACCGAATATGTCATTAAACCCATTAACAAACTTATCATCAGCTCTAATATCAATTATCATTTTGTCCGTATATAATTGATATATTCCGGTCCTTTCCAAATCTTCCGCCACAATATAATTTGAAACGGAAATCAATTGGGTATATCTACTATCCGAATTAATCTCAATAAAATTTGGAGAGTTCTCAATAATCAGACTTCTGTAATTTTTCATTGCATTTTGCCTGTTCTGTTCCATTAAATCACGGTTATATATTTTTTCAGCATAGATAATTTCAAACTTCCGGTTCAAAAAGTTCTCTTCCAAAAAATTGTGCAACTTTGCATAAACTTCATATTGATTGTCCCACAAAAAGCTAGAAAATATAAACAAATATAGCAAAATATGATATAATAATGGTATCAAATCCTAGGGAAAGGGATGAGGCCATAATGTTTTGCAGGAATGCAAATTATCAAATATCG
>Ga0209508_1000967_pt1 | contig 24549 bp, 23 predicted proteins | sample AD_UKC129_MetaG_FD_184427 | JGI IMG/M metagenome (GOLD analysis project Ga0209508, IMG submission 184427) | Active sludge microbial communities of municipal wastewater-treating anaerobic digesters from Canada - AD_UKC129_MetaG (SPAdes) (version 2) | ecosystem: Engineered > Bioreactor > Anaerobic... | reverse complement strand
CACTGGATGAACAATTACCCAAGGAGAATATTTGGTTATCGAACTGCGAATGAAATGGCAAAGATTGTGGTCGCTTAAAACAGGGTTCTGTAAGATTTTGTAAGGCAATTAAACTTGCAATTTAAACTCCGGTAACTGACCTAAATTTTTATTGACATTTACATTTCTTCAATAACTTTTTCTAAATGATGTTTAAATATTTCTTTATTCATTTCCTTAATCATATAATTTATCATCCACCTACTTTATCTGTTTAAATATTATATTTGATTTATTTTAATCAGCATTGCCTGTTTTCTTTATAATTTTTGTATTATCGTCCGCACCGTAAAATATATTCACTCCACTTTTTACAACTATCTTATCCTCATTTCTTCGAATCTGTCTACCTCCATTACGGTCTTTCTTTCAAGCCCAAGACTGTTAAGCAGATTATAAAAATCCACATCAGCCGAAACCGGTGTAATCTTTATTCGAATTTATACTTCTATGTAGTAAATTTTTTGATTTGGACTTATAGTTTTTTCTATAGAATCTTTATTACTGGGCTGAGGAATATCTTTTTGATTCATATCTTCTAAATATAACTGTAAAGCTTCCTTTGCCATTTCTATAGCTTCCTCTGTAGAATACCCACATGAAATACACCCAGGCAAATCAGGAAAACTTATTGATATACCATCTTCCGCATAATTAAATACTGCATAGAATTTATACTTACCCATAGCGCCTCCTTTAATGGATTTTAATATTCTGCTTATTTATTTATACTATTCAGTGTTATTTTCAGCAAGTCCTTATTTCCATAAACAGAAACATTGTTTTTGACGCGATTTTTGAGCTTACAAAACCAAAGGCTCCATCGACAACTCATCCTGATAACCCGCCATACAACTTGTTTTTGCAAGGCTTTCAAAATCAAAGATCCGGAACTTAAAGGAAAAGGAAAGCCGGAAACATATCATATTTTGATACGCTCCCGGATCATTATTTTTGCATATTTAATTCAAAAATCATCACCAAATCTAACTAAGGTATTATAGGTGGTAACGGTTTCTTATTACTTAAATCAAATTTGTCTTCAATGTATGCACAGAGCATAGGAACATCTTCAATTGCTTTCCCAATAAAATCTTTATATTTTTCCTTCAAAATACTCTTTAGATTATGACTGCCTTCAGTAAGCCTAATAATGTGGAACTGGCTAGGCTCTATAACATAATTTCTGGTAACTTTATACATAGTCCATTCGACATTTCCTTTGAAACTATGGATACATTCAAAAATTTCAGCATATATTTTTACCTCACAATCATGGTATCTCCATGTAAATGCCGGTGGGTATAAAAATGGATTTTCTTCATCAAACATGTTAATTTTTACCCACTCGAATGGCTTTATTTTTCCCATATCATAAGCTAATAATTGATTTATTGGAATTTCGTGCCGCTCCATATTCAAAAAATTTCTTTCCATAATTTCACATCCTTAATTATTTTATATTTTTAATCTTTACAGATCCATTGTTATAACGTTTAGTAGGTTATTGTAAACATCCTTAGGAACAGGGTTTGTAGTATACCATGGATTATAAATATATGACCTATCACTATATACAGTATGGTAGTAATATAATTCATGTTTTCCTCCTTTAGCTGGAACCTTTATTTGTGTATATGCATTTTTCGAAGAGTTATAAGTTAAAATTTCACCTTTTCCCCCAGAATTATTATACATATATTCAGCTAACTCTGAACAATCTATACCATACATCTCAGCTAGCTCTTGGAATTCCTTACTATTGAACACTTTAATAGAGTTAGGATCTCCTTTTGCTGGCATACTATTATAATAACCTTCAATGGTTCTTTCTCCCGGATTTATTGGTTTAGGATTTCTAAAATTCGATGCCTCTCTTGCTGCTTTGCTTTCTGCAATATTATTAAGTACCCTGCTTCTTATCGTACTATCATTTCCGCCAATCTTCACACTACCGGTTTCATCCTTCAGAACGTTTGAAAACGTATTCTTTGCACTTTCCTTAATTTTGTTTGAGGCTTGCTTTATGCTTTCATTGAGCTTTTTTTCTAAATCGTTTATTTTATCTCCAAATTTTGAGCTTGCAAAACCAAAAGCTCCGCCTACAACTCCTCCTGTTATGCCGCCAAACAGCGTGTCCTTTGCAAGGCTTCCAAAATCAAAGTTTTCTTTTTCATCATTTGTCACCAAGTCAAAAACCTGATCGGTCACATTTGCTGCAAATCCGGCCGATGATCCGCTTGCTGCTCCCACTATTGCATCCTGGGCTGTTTTTTGGGCAGCATCCGATGCTATCTTTGTCGTAATGTTTGTTGCCGTACTGCTTACCGCACTTGAAACTCCAAATCCTACCCCTGATGCTACTGTTGAAACCGCCAGTTCTTTTACATCAAAGTTGTTAAATCCTTTGTTCCTTATTAACTGATTAGCTGTGTTCCCAACTGCACCTGCTCCGATTCCTATACCTACAGAAGCTGCCACACCCAACGATGCTCCTGCCGTTAATCCGGCCACACCGCCTACTATTGCACCCTGTACACCGGCCCCTAAGTACTTCCTCTAGTTATCCCACGAGATACCATCTCCACACTTATCGGCTATCATCGCTGCTCCCGCACCGATTACAAAACCTGCAACTGCTCCTATCGCTGCAGTTATAAAGGTGAAATGGCCTGTCGGATCATAATAAGATATAGGGTTGTTGTGGGAATACGTATACAAATTCAAGCTCAGCGGGTCATTTATGTCACCGCTATACGTATCCTCCTGTAAAAACTCGCCGTCTCAGGATCATAATACCTTGCATTGAGGTAATATAGCCCGGTTTCTCCATCGTAGAAGTAGCCAGAATACTTTATATTGTTCTTTTCGTTTTCAAATCCGTCCCTGTTCGTGTCGGCATGGCAATAATCGATTTTCCTAAGGAGCAATCTCTTCAATAATGTTACGTCCGTACTGTCTATGCTTTCGTCACCGTTTAAGTCTGCTGCAATCCTGCCCTCATCCGACAGATTTCCGTATTTTCTGAGAATATACCTTTTTATTATGGTTAAATCTATGCTGTCTACATTTATATCTCCATTTATGTCTCCATATTTTATGCTTTCGGTCTCAACACCCCATTCGTCGTAGTAATATTTTTCTACAAGTTTCCCTTCTTCATTGACAAGCCTTGTTACGTCCGCATGACCGTTGTACATACAATAGAGCATTTCACCGTCAATCATTCTTGATATCAGGTTTATACCGTATACATTCCATACCAGGGCGTCCGGGTCATTCGTACTTGCTTCAAATATTACTTTGTCATATTCATAAGTATAGTTATTCTTATTTACTAATTCAATATTTCCGTTACTGTTAAACTTTTTTACTTCTTTGCTCGTTCTCAGCCCTTCTTGTTCTTTCCTACGGAGTCTTCAATTACGTTTCCATTTATATCGGTTTTCCATATTTGAGTAACAGTACCTTGGGCATAGGCGTTTGACTCAGCAGGATTCTCTATTTGTGTAGTCTTTGTATATGTAATTGTTCCGTCTGCGTTCTGATCATATGACATACTTGTTAAAGCAATGTATTCAACCATGCTTCCGGTATTTGAAGCTCCCTTTAATGTCTTTTGCAAAACAACATTTCCAAGGCTGTCATAATCGTACCATATACTGAAATCCTTGTTGCGAGATGCTTCTTCAGGATATGTAACAGTCTCAACATTATTTGAAAGTGTATAGGTATAAATAGTACCCATTGCATTCTTTATGGTTTCGTCGATACTTTTGCTGTTTACCGATGCTCTCTTATACTCCTTTCCTTCAACCACTTTAACAATGTTATCATTCGAATCGTACTCAAATGCTTTTATTACAAAGCCTGTCTCCTTCTTCTGCATTTCACCCGAATGAACATCGTATTCATAGACCTCTCCACAAAACTCTTTTGTCCTAACCCTTCCCATAAGGTCATAAGTGTATTTTGTTTTACTTCTTGCATTGTCAACAGAGTATTTCTCAATAGGATTCTGTGACCCTTGTGCCATAGTATCAAAGCTTCCGGGCAATGCTTCTTGTACAAGCCTTCCTGCATTGTCATATGCATATGAGTTGACAACATCCTTCCATTCTCCGTCTTCCTCAAGCTTGTCTATGGATACTAAAAGCTGTCCCCTTCCGTCGTAGTAATACTCGCTCAGAGAATGAATTTTCTCCTCTCCGTCGGTATAAACGGCTTTCATCTCGGATTTTGTAACATTTCCTTCCCAGTCATATTCGTTTGATTCCTTTAAGTATTCAAGTTCCTTTCCATACTCATCCTTAACACCATAATAGAATGTATCCGTTACCCTACCCATGTTGTCATATTCGTATTCAATCCTGTTGTTTGAAGGACCCGTATATGTTTTAACGTTGCCGTCTTTATCGTATTCATACCTTTCCCGATATTGACGGTTCTCCGGAAACCAAGGGCACATTGCCGATATAATTCCGCTCATTGGTAACACTTCCCAGTTCATTGTATGAGTATTTTTTCACATTGGCTTTTCTGTCCTTGGGCAACGGAGTCTTATCGCTTATATTCAAAATTTCCACAGCATCAAGCCAATTAACTTCATAATCCAAAAGTCCGTCATCCGTGTAGCCATACTTGGTTATAAAATAGCTTATCCAATTATTTTCTTCTTTGTGTGCCATTAGCGATACATCCAATAACCCTTGGCTGTTGTAATAGTAAACGCTTCTTGATGCAAGAGTGTAGAATGTAGAACCGTACTTTATATTCTTGTTATAAACGCTTTCGCTTTTTAAATTGCCGTCGCCGTAATACTCTTTGTAGATTTTTCCGTAAGGATTCTCTATTATGGTCTCCCGTCCTTCATAGTCAAAATACGTATCCGTCCTGAGGGATGTATTCTCATCAATATACTTTATATGCACTTTTTTAGAGGCTTTTTCCGGGCTCAATCCTTCTATGCTTTCTCCTTTAATATAAATGGACTCTTCAAGTAAAACTTCTTCATTACCATATACTGGATCAATGAATTTTTGTCTCGTAATCCTCCCAAGCCCGTCGTACTCATAAATATACTCTGCTCCAGATGGAGTTGTTTCTCTTTCTAAATTTCCGTTAGCATTATAAATGTATCGGGTTATATTGTTCTCAGGATCTTGATAAGTCTTTACAAGTCCGTTGTCATAATAAGTATATATATGACAATCCCTTTCCAAGCTGTCTGCTGCCGAAGGATCCCTATGATATACATTAGGAGATACTTCCCTTATTTTTCTGCCGAACTTGTCATATACGGTTAGTGAAGTGCTTTCCATTGCCTCTTCAGCATCCCTCAAAGTTGTCTTTACAGGATTGAGCTTTGAATCGTACTGAATAATTTCAATATTTCCCGAAGGCTTTATACTGGCACAAACATAAAATATACCTCTCTCATAGCTGTTATTGGGAGCTTCCACAGATATCAGGCTTCCGTTTACATCACAATATACAGGAGTTGTAAAGATTCCATATCTATGTCCCGTATATGTAATCCTGTCTCCTATTTTTTCCTTTATCAATTCCCCGGCATCGTTGTAGTCAAATTCCTCTACAACCCATTCTTTTTTGTCTGCGTATCTAAGGGTTGATTTTGTTTTTACCAATCCATACACGTTCTTATCAAGATAATATTCGTAAACAGTATTGTCTTTTTTAGTCCCCTCATCAAAGGAAACACTCTTTAAATATACTTTTTCCGGCCGGTTAAGAGCTTCATATGTATATTGTTTTACTACAGTATGCCCTTTGGCATTATTAATTTCCTTTAATAGATTGTTAAGGCTGTCATATTCATACTCCAAACTACTTCCATCGGGTTTTACTATTTTTGTAATATTTCCCATTTCATCTTTTTCAGTAACCGTGGTTTGACCGTTTACATCGGTTACATCATAATCTTGCATTATAAAAATGCAAAATATCATTTTTCTTATGTGCATTAAAAAAGTGAAGAAAATATAATGGAAACTTATGTTCCTTCCATACTTTCTTCACCTTGCATCCATCAATAATCTTATAAAAAATTATTGAAATTTTATAACCCAACAAAAAAGAAAACGCCGCTGTTATTGATTGAGATCAATAACAGCGGCGTTTTTCACAATATAATCATACGCTGAATAAATGGTTGCCACAATGGCAATAAACATCAGGTACATTTCAAGAGGAAAACCGAACAATTTATTTACATAATATTTCATAAGCACAGCCAATATAGCTATAATCTGAGTCACCGTCTTTATTTTTCCCCATTTGCTGGCGGCAATAACTATTCCGTCACTGGCAGCCACAAGCCTTAGCCCGGTAATCATAAACTCTCTTCCTATAATAATAACGGCAGCCCATGTCGACAATTCATCCCTTTCCACAAGAGCAATAAGGGCAGCTGCAACCAACAGCTTATCGGCTATGGGGTCCAAAAACTTTCCGAACCTTGTAACCTGTTTTCTTTTTCTGGCTATGTACCCATCCAAACCATCGGTACTGGCAGCTACAAAAAATAAAAACGCTGCTATATAATTCCCGTAATTTTTAATAAAATGATTCACCGCCTCCAGTTGGGGGCTCATGAAGCTCAGAAAACTACTGTTTATTATCCAATCCGGAATAGGTACAATAATCAGCAAAAAAATAGGTACCAACAAAATCCTTGATATAGTCAGTTTATTTGGAAGATTCATTTACAACCTCTCCTATTAAATCATAATCATCAATATTAAGTATTTTTACGTTTACAAACTCTCCGGCCTTAAGCGGTTCCTGACTTGTAAAATAAACGAAGCCGTCAATATCCGGAGCTTCCCCGTAGGTTCTCCCGTAATAGAATATTCCGTCTTCAGAAACACCTTCTACCAGAGTTTTATATATCTTATTCAACCGGCTTTCATTATGCCTTACTGTGATTTCCCTCTGTATCTGCATTATGTCGCTTCTTCTGGAATCCTTAACACTCTTTTTGATCTGCGGCTTTAAATCATATGCAGGTGTTCCTTCTTCCCGAGAATAGGTAAACACACCAAGTCTTTCAAATTTAGATTCCCGTACAAAATCATAGAGAATTTTAAAGTCCTTCTCATCTTCTCCGGGAAAGCCGACTATCAAAGAGGTTCTTAAAACAAGGCGGGGTATTGAAGCTCTAAGCTTGGCCAAGGTATTTTTTATAACCTCACTGTTTCCTCTTCTCCCCATCATCTTAAGTATTTTGTCGCTTGCATGCTGAATAGGTATGTCCAGATACTTCACAACCTTATGGTTATCCGCAATTTCTTGTATCAATGCATCATCAATTTCCTCAGGGTAGCAATAAAGAAGCCTGATCCATTCAATCCCATGAATACCGCTGATTTTTTCGATTAAATCCACCAGCTTTTTTTCACCGTAGAGATCCTTTCCATACACTGTTACATCCTGAGCCACCAGAATAACTTCCTTTATTCCGTTTTGGGCTAAAGATTGCGCCTCAGAAACAATATCCTCCATGCTTCTGCTTCTATAAGGACCGCGTATAGAGGGAATAATACAGTAAGTACAGCAATTATCGCATCCTTCGGCTATTTTTAAATAAGCATATCCTTTATTTGTTGAGATCAAGCGGTCATTGGTCAGATACTCAATACCGCAGTTGTTATCACAGTATAGGGACTCGGAAGAAATACCCTCAATGCCGTTATTGTAAGCTTTGTCAATAATCCCGGCTATCTCCCCGTAACCTGATACGCCAACAACAAAATCCACCTCGGGGATCTCCTTTTTTATCTCATCCTTGTATCTCTGGGCGAGACAACCTGCAACCACCAAAAGCTCACATTTGCCTTTTTTATAATCAGCCATTTCCAAGATGGTATTTATCGATTCTTCCTTTGCAGATTCAATAAATCCACATGTATTTACAATTATAACATTGGCTTCTTCTTTCTCCGCTGTAATTTCAAAACCTTTTTTCTTCAGTAATGCCAGCATTATTTCACTATCAACAAGATTTTTAGGACATCCCAGTGAAACAACACCTATTTTCTTATTCAAAATATACACCTCATTAAAATTATAATATATTCAAAACTATAAAATCGCAGCATATAACAGATTTACAATATAACGATTATATCATTTATTTAACGATTATTGCATCATAAACTATAATGTTGCATCATAGATTCTAATAATACATCGTCGATGTACATAAATATACACAATTACATTATTCACCGTTAAAAAGAAAATGTCAATTGTTTTTTATTAGTTCTTCTGGTATTAATCCCTCTGCTTTCGAAATAAGGTCCTCAATTTCATCCTTGAGCTTTTTTATTTCGCTGTCGAGATTTTCCGGCTCCACTCCCAGCTCCTTTAACTCAGAAAGTATCTCCTCTTTCTGCCTGTTAAGCTGCTCTAGCCTTGCCTCAGCCCGTATTCTAAGGTTGTTTGCTTTATCCAGGCTCTCTTTTATCTGATTGAGCTTCTTGTCATAATCAGACATCAGTGCACCTCCTCATAATGCCTTATAATATCCTCGAGCTTTTCTTCTCTTATGTCACTTCCGCATAACGGACAAACCTTCTTTTCCCTTAACATAGTGGTATAATTCTTGAGTAATTGGTTGATTTCCGTCTTTCTTTCCTCAAGATACCTCATACCCTCCCTTATGCTGTCAGTCCGTTCTTTATAATCTTTACTTAGAGTCTCCAGCTTCTTTAACTTTTCAAGCTTTTCCTCTGCCAAAATCAAAAGGCTTTGGGACTTTCTCACGTTTTCATAAGATTCTATATGGACTTTAAGCCTTTTAATCTCCGTATCAATAGACAAAAGCCTCTCTGCAGCAGGAGCGATCCTGGACTCTTTTAACACGCTGTCACCGATTTTTCTTATCATCAATTCAATATTATTAATATCTTTTGTTTTTTCCAGAATTCTCTTTGCCCTGTCCAGTTCACCGTTGACCTTCGTAAGCTCCGTTTGAATCTTTTTCAGCCTGTCATATTTCAAGGAACGCTCAATTGTATAATTTAAAATCTGTCGTCCTTCACCGACTCTGGCGGTTTGCTCCATCACCTTTTCAATTTCCTCTATTTTTCCGGTAACATCATAGTATTTTTTCTTCATACCTTGAATAGATTCCATTTTATGAAAGGAAAGCTCCGCACTTTTTATATATATATCACACTCATTCAGCTTATTCAGCCGTGCCAATACCCTTGCTGTTTTACCGCATTCAGTCTCAATTGATTCCAATTGCTGTTTTTTCTCCAATAAAGCACTTACCTTTTCCAATAAGGCTTCTGTGCCGGCAATAAACTTCTGTGCCCTGTCAAGCTTTTCACCAAGCTCGATTATATCATCATAATCCTTTAGCTTTTCATCAATATCCTTTATCTCACCGCTGATCCGTTCCCGAGTCTGGTTTTCCCTTCTGATATCCGTAACGCAATCCCTTATTGACCTGTCAATGATATGGATTCCCGTCAGTCTGCCTATTGCTTTTGCCCGTGTAGAACCGGATTCGGACAGCATAAAAGGGCCCTCAAGCTGTCCTCCAATATTCATACTGGAACTGACATCGGTATCCAAAACCACTTTGGGTATTCCATGGGCTTTAACGATTTCTAAAGGCACTTCATTTCCAAAACCCTCGAATATGCTCACATTCCCCTCCGGATCTTCAAGGACATACCGGTTTTTGCCGGATGACCTTTCCCTGGTAATAATATAACCGTTACTCAGTTCCAGGACTACCCTGGCCGATTTTGTACCCTGCCTGATAAAATCGGTGCCTCTCGGCTCGTTATACAAAACCCATTTTATAGCCCTGATTATCGCAGACTTTCCCTGGTCCGAAGGTCCAACTATAACATTTAAACCCTTATCAAAGGTAAGCTCAGTATTCGAATGTGACTGAAAGTTCTCAATCTTTATCCTGTTAATTCTATTCATTTTCATCCTGCCCTGTAGAAAAACTTTCTCTTGCAATGGCAATCCTTCTTAACGCCTCTTCTTTAACATCACGGCCCAACTCGTCATTTGCGGCTATTTCTTCAATTAGTTCGGAAATATCAATTTTTTTGTACTCTCCCGATGCCGAAATACTTTGATAAAACTGATGGAGCTTTAAGGTTCTGTCCTTTGCAGCCTCAAGCTTTTCCCTGTCGAGTACTTCATCTCCCGGCAAAGCCGTTTCAAGCTCTATAGTCTCGACATGTATACCGTCATCAAGCCGGACAAAAACCACCATCGGTCTTCTGCTTATTTCCGTCAAACTGCTGGATATTCTCACAATACTGCCGGGATTTATAAAATACTTCGAGCCGATTTGCTTTATCCCAAAACCGCTATGATAATGGCCTGCAAAGGTTATATCCGCTTCAGTATCCTTTATATCATCAAGCAACGTATACTGTATGCCTTCATAAAACGGCTTCTGAAGAAGCATCCCGTGAACTATGTTTATGGCATAATCCACCCCTTCTTGCTTCTTTATAACATAATACTTTTTATATTGATCACTGTCAATTTCGTAATTGTACGCTTTTCCGGTAAGCTGTACCGATACTGAGTCCTTCTTTAAAATTATTTCATCATCATAGTTAATAAGATTGAGAATGCCTGTACCCTCTAAAAGTCCGAGCATTGTTCTTCCGATGGTATCGGGATTATGTCCGTAGATATCATGGTTGCCTGGCACAGTATAAATAGGCCTTTGGAACCCTTTTATAATGACGGCAAACTCCCTGACAATAGAAGGGGAAATATCCGGTCGGTCAAACCAATCCCCTCCATGGAGGATATAATCCACATTCAGGCGCTGTGCAATATCTTTAATTTCCTGAAATTTTAATTTCAATGTCTCGTAAAAGTTATCTTTTCTGTTTTTAGGTGTCGTACCTCTAATATGTGAGTCTGTAAAAAAAAGAAACTTCATAAGCATTCTCACTTTCCGAAGTAAACATCTTTAAATTCCATTTATAAATTTCTCGTTATAAATATTTTAAATTTTACCTTTTATATTTAAAAAACTATAAAAACTATCATTATATTTAAAAAACTGTCTCTTACTTATCCGAACACCTTTTATACACCTAATTTTTATTCCTTTGCTGGTATTTCTCATTATACTCGTTCCACCATTCCTGGTTCATTACAGTGCAAAGCTCTTTATCCAAATGGGAAACGTCTCCCTCCAGCACAAGTTCAAATTTACCGTCCTCATAGTCTAAAATGCTGACTGATGTGTTGTCGTGCCATTTGATATTTATCAATTCAGTAAAATCCATACCTAAAAAATAGCACATTAATGTTCTTAAAGCGGTTCCATGGGTAACAATGCATATATTCTTGCCCTTGTTGTTCTTAATTATATACATTACCTCGTCAATCAATCTTTTTTGAAATTCCGCCATAGTCTCCCCACCGGGCATTTTATGGTCGTGGGGTCTGTTTTCCCAGCTATCGTAAGCTTCCGGCCACAACCCGGGAAGCTCGTCCCATCTTTTCCCTTCCCATTCTCCGCCGTTTATTTCCTTTAGCTTATCCGTTCTGATTATGGGAAGGTTCTTAGCATCTGCTATATATTGAGCAGTTTGTAGTGTTCTTTTCAAACTGCTTGAATAAATCACATCAATATCCACATCCTTGAGCCTCTCAGCAACCCTCTTTGCCTGAATATGGCCCTTTTCGGTGATACTTGAATCTGTCCAACCGTGAAAAACCCTGTTTAAATTGCCTTCAGCCTCGGCATGACGGACAAATATAAGCCTGGTCTTTATTTCAATCACCCTTTCAAGTATTGTGTCTTTCTTGTACTACATTATATCATTAAAAACTCAACATCTCTAATATATTTGCAACTTTCCTATAATTTCATGTACACTGCTGTGGTTATATCTGCAAAGATATTGCTTTATTCCTTCTACGACGTCAACACAGGCTCTCGGGTTTATAAAGTTAGCCGTTCCCACCATTACGGCACTGGCTCCGGCAAGCATGAATTCTACAGCATCCTCTCCGCTGGATATGCCTCCCATTCCGATTACAGGAATCTTGACCACGTTTGCCACCTCATAGACCATTCTTACCGCAATGGGCTTAACTGCCGGTCCTGAAAGACCTCCCATATTGTTTGCCAGTATGGGTCTTTTCCTGTGTATATCAATGGCCATGCCTAAAATGGTGTTTATAAGGGACAATGCATCGGCTCCGGCATCCTCTGCCGCTATAGCTATTTCTTTTATATCGGTTACATTGGGCGTAAGCTTAACTATCAGCGGTTTTTTGCAGTATTTTTTTACTCTGCCCGTAATCTCCCTTATGCCTTCCGGAGAGTTTCCAAAGGCGACACATCCTTTTTTAACATTGGGGCAGGAAACATTCAGCTCAATAGCATCAATATCCGTATCCGAAAGCATCTCGGCCATGGCGCAATAATCTTCTATGGTATTTCCGGCAATATTGGCAATTATTCTCGTATTAAATCTTTTTAAAAAAGGGATTTCCTCTTCTATAAATGCTTTAACACCGGGATTTTGAAGACCCACGCTGTTTAAAATGCCCGCTGGAGTTTCCGCAATTCTGGGCGGCCTGTTACCCTGCCGTTTTTCCAGAGTAAGCCCCTTTACCGATATACCCCCTATGGCATTAAGGTCTATAAAATCACCAAACTCCCTTCCAAAGCCAAAGGTCCCGGAAGCAGCTATTACGGGATTGGAAAACTTAACTCCCGCTATCTCAACACTCAAATCAATATTTTTATCAGTCATCAAAAATCACCTCATCACTCCAGAAAACAGGACCGTCCTTGCAAACATGCTTATAATCCCAGTTATCCGGATTACCTATTTTACATGCACACACAAGGCATGCCCCAATTCCGCAGCCCATTCTCTGTTCTAATGAAACCTGGCATGGAATACCGGTTTTTTTGCTTATTTCGGACACCTTCTTCAGCATCGGTGTAGGGCCGCAGGCATAAATAATATCAAATCCCTTCTCCTCTATATCCCTTTCGAGAAGGTCGGTAACCAGGCCTTTATAGCCCCTGCTTCCGTCATCGGTTGATACGGACAGTGCCTCACTCTCGGCACCGAACTCTTCAAGCAGCACAACATAATCACTGCTTCTAAACCCTAAATACGAAGACCGGTCGACACCCTTTAACTCCTTCAAGAGGTAAAGCAGAGGGAAAATTCCTATTCCTCCGCCTACCACTGCAATACGCTTATTATCCTTGTTTATTTCAAAGGAGTTTCCCAAAGGACCGATCAGGTCAACTTCATCCCCGGCCTTCTTTTGGGACAGGTATTCGGTACCTTTCCCTTTTACCTGAAAAACTATATCAAAGCTTCCCCCATCCTTGTCAACATTGCAAATGCTTATAGGTCTTCTTAAAAGTGCATCAATCCCGCAACAGCACTTTACATTTACAAACCGGCCGGGCACAGCGTTCATAGATATATATTCAGATTGAACGGTCATTTTATATATATTCTTTGCAAGCTCTTTGACACTTACAACTTTTTCCGTCAAAATTCTGGACATGGCATCCTCCAATTATTTCTTATTAAACACACTCAAGTCAATAACCTCAAGCTCTTTTTCATTCCTGCCAAGCTTAATACACTCAAGAACAGCCCTTGCCGTATCGAGGGATGTGAGGCAAGGTATAGAAGATTCCACAGCCTTTCTTCTTATCTTAAATCCGTCCCTTTCAGGCTGTCTACCCTTGGTCGGAGTATTAATAATAAGGCTTACCTTTCCTGAATGGATAAGATCCAGTATATTAGGCTCTCCCTCGCCTATTTTCTTAACCGCATTGGTCGCAATTCCCTGGCTGTTTAACATATTGGCAGTCTTTCCTGTGGCATAAAGCTCAAATCCCAGCTTTTCAAACTCTTCAGCCAATTGTACCAGTTCAGGCTTATCCGTATCCCTGACGGTCATCAGAATTCCTCCGCCCTTTTGGGGAAGCTTCATGCCTGTAGCAATAATTCCTTTATATAATGCCTCATCAAATGTCTTGGCAATTCCCAGAACCTCACCGGTGGATTTCATTTCAGGACCGAGGCTGGTATCTACATCGTGAAGCTTCTCGAAGGAAAATACCGGAACCTTTACCGCAACATACTCCGATTCTTTGTAAAGCCCGGTGCCGTATCCGAAATCCTTAAGCTTTCTTCCCATCATTATTCTTGTGGCAACATTCACCATCGGGATACCGGTTACCTTGCTTATATACGGAACCGTACGGCTGGACCTGGGATTAACCTCAATTACATACAGTTCATTGTTATAATACACATACTGTATATTTACCATTCCCACTACATGCAATGCTTTAGCAAGCTTTTGGGTATAATCGACAATCTTATGCTTTACTTTCTCATCAATGGTTTGTGAAGGATAAACCGATATACTGTCTCCGGAGTGAACTCCCGCTCTTTCCAGGTGTTCCATTATACCGGGAATAAGGATGTCTTCGCCGTCGGAAATGGCATCAACCTCAATTTCCTTCCCCATCATATATTTATCTATCAGTATGGGATGTTCCTGTTTTACCCTGTTTATGATTTCCATAAACTCTGTTACGTCTTTATCGTTATAAGCTATTTCCATTCCCTGTCCACCCAGGACGTACGACGGTCTTACCAGTACAGGATATCCCAGCTCATTAGCTGCCTTTAAAGCCTCATCCAGGGTAAATACCGTCTTTCCCTTCGGCCTTGGAATACCCAGTTCTTCCAGTATTTCATCGAATTTCTCGCGGTCTTCTGCCGCATCCACATACTTAGGCTCCGTTCCGAAAATCTTAACTCCCATATTGTCCAGGGCTTTTGTAAGCTTTATGGCTGTCTGGCCTCCGAACTGTACAATTGCACCATCAACCTTTTCTTTTTCAACTATATTTTCCACATCTTCTTCGGTCAACGGCTCAAAATACAGTCTGTCGGCCGTGTCGAAATCGGTGCTGACGGTTTCGGGATTGTTGTTGGCAATTATAGTTTCATAACCCTCGTCTTTAAGCCCCCATACCGAATGAACCGAGCAGTAGTCAAACTCAATTCCCTGACCGATCCTTATGGGTCCGGATCCTATTACCAAAACCTTCTTTTTGTCCGATTTTTTTGCTTCACAGTGCTCGTCATAGGTTGAGTAATAATACGGGGTCATAGCCTCAAACTCTGCAGCGCAGGTGTCAACCATTTTATACACCGCACAAATGCCAAGTTCCTTTCTTTTTGCCCTGACTTCCTCCTTGCTGCATCCCACAAACTTTGCAATAACTCCGTCGGTAAAGCCCAGTTTCTTTACCTTTCTGAAATAATCCGGGGTAAAATCCGAAAGCTTCATGGTTTTAAGCTTCTCTTCGGTAAGAACCAGATTCTTGATTTTGTTTAAGAAAAATAAGTCAATCTTGGTGACATTGTTAATTTCCTCTATAGAAATGCCCCTTCTTATTGCCTCAGCTATAACAAGCAGCCTTTCATCATCTATATCCTTTATCTTTTCTTTTATTTCCTCATCACTGAACTTTTTGAACCTATCCTGCTCCAGCGTGAAAATTCCCAGTTCCAAAGACCTTATGGCCTTCATAATCGCACCTTCAAAGGAACTGCTTATTGCCATAACCTCTCCTGTAGCCTTCATCTGTGTTCCCAAGGTCCTGCTGGCCTTCACAAACTTATCAAAAGGCCATTTGGGTATTTTGATAACAACATAGTCGATAGTCGGCTCAAAACAAGCATAAGTCTTTCCTGTCACTGCGTTTTTAATTTCATCCAGGCTGTAACCCACAGCAATTTTTGATGCCACCTTTGCAATCGGGTAACCCGTTGCTTTTGAGGCCAAGGCCGAAGAACGGCTGACCCTTGGATTAACTTCGATTACTGCATATTCAAAGCTATTGGGATCTAACGCAAACTGCACGTTACATCCGCCCTCTATTCCCAAAGCGGATATAATCTTAAGCGATGCGGATCGAAGCATTTGATATTCTTTATCGGAAAGGGTCTGGCACGGTGCAACAACTATGCTGTCTCCGGTATGGACACCTACCGGATCGATGTTTTCCATACTGCATATGGTAATAACATTACCCCTGCCATCCCGCATAACCTCAAACTCAATTTCCTTCCATCCGGCTATGCACTTTTCAATCAGTACCTGATGCACCCTGCTGAGCCTCAACCCATTGCTTCCAACTTCCATTAGCTCTTCTTCATTGTTAACTATACCGCCACCGGTACCTCCTAAAGTATAAGCAGGCCGCACAATAACCGGATATCCTATTTCCTTTGCAAAATCCAAGGCGTCCTCAATTGTATTTACCACCTTGCTGGCAATACAGGGTTCGCCTATCCTTTCCATGGTATCCTTAAAAGCCTGACGGTCTTCTGCCATCTTTATTGCTTCGGTTGCCGTTCCCAAAAGCTTTACGTTATTCTCCTGCAAGAATCCCGACTCAGCAAGCTCCATTGCGAGGTTCAAACCGGTCTGACCTCCCAATGTGGGAAGTATGCTGTCCGGCTTCTCCTTTCTTATGATGTTTTTTACCACCTCTACCGTAAGCGGCTCTATATAAACCCTGTCTGCAATATTGGTGTCGGTCATGATTGTTGCCGGATTGCTGTTAACCAATACAACCTCTATATTTTCTTCCTTCAAAGATCTGCAGGCCTGCGTCCCAGCGTAGTCAAACTCTGCCGCCTGACCTATTATTATAGGACCTGATCCGATAACCAGGACCTTTTTTACGTCTTCCCTTTTAGGCATTTAATATCCCCCCAATAATATTCCTTCTAAGTATCAGCCATTTATATCAATTCCTCTATTGCTTTTCAAACTATACATTTTTATTTATTCATCATTGCAATAAACTCATCAAAGAGATATTCCGTATCTGTCGGCCCCGGTGATGCTTCCGGATGGAACTGAACCGTAAATACCGGCATATCTTTATATCTAACTCCCTCAATGGTCCCGTCATTCATATTCCTGTGAGTAACCGTCATTCTTGAAGTGTCCAGTGACGATTCAACTATAGTATAACCGTGATTTTGCGAAGTGATATATGTCAAGTTTTTCTCTATATCCTTCACAGGATGATTGCATCCTCTGTGACCGTATTTCAGCTTCTGGGTATCGGCGTCGTTTGCCAAAGCAATGAGCTGATGCCCTAAGCATATTCCAAACATGGGTTTTTTGCCCATCAATTGCTTTATACTATTTATGGTACCTGTACAATCCTTGGGATTTCCGGGTCCGTTGGACAGCATTATTCCGTCGGGATTTACGGAAAGAATTTCCTCCGGTTTTGAATTTGCAGGGAAAACATACACTTCACAGCCTCTTTTTTGAAGAGAACGGACAATATTTTGCTTCATCCCCAAATCAATCAAGGAAACTCTTTTATCCCCGCCGTTATAATGCAAAACCTTGTCAGTGGTCACTCTGTCCACAGGGTTCTTTATCTCAAAAGCCCTGATCTCATCAATCTTTCTTTCAAGGTTAAATTCCGGGTCTGAACTAATCATGCCCTTCATTGTGCCCTTTTCCCTTAAAATCCTTGTAAGCGCTCTTGTATCAATGCCCTGTATTCCGATTATGTTATATCTTTTCAGGTAGTCATCCAATGTCTCTTTATTTCTCCAATTGCTTGGTGTATTGCATAATTCTCTGACAATAAACCCCTTTACCTGAGGCTTAACAGATTCAATATCTTCATCATTCGCCCCGTAGTTTCCTATCAGCGGATAGGTCATTGCAACAATCTGCCCGCAATAGGAAGGGTCTGTCAGAACCTCCTGATATCCGGTCATTCCGGTATTAAAAACAATTTCTCCGATTACTTCTCCCAAAACTCCAAATCCTTCTCCGTAAAAAACCGTACCGTCTTCCAAGGCCAAAACCGCTTTCATAATCCATCCCACCTTAATTTTTAAAATTATATTTTAGAACCGTTAACTGCATTATTTATGTCGTCCCTCATCCTTATTGCCTCAGCCCGGGATGCTTCATAAAACTTTTCCTCGCTGTAGGTATCCTTCCACTGTTCAGACTTATAGGCGCACATTATACTTCTTGATGCATTTACTATCGCACCCAAACCGTCGTAATTAAAAGAGTGAGCCACATCTCTGGCTGTGCCGCCCTGGGCACCATATCCCGGAACCAGGATATAAGAACTCTTCAAAATCTTTCTCAGTATTTTGGCCTGATTGGGATATGTCGCTCCTACTACCGCTCCAACACTGCTGTATCCATACTTGCCTTTAACATACTGTCCCCATTCCTCAACATACCGGGCAACAACTTCATACATACTCTTGCTTTCCATGGTTAGAACATCCTGAAACTGTCCCGAAGACTTGTTGGAAGTCTTTACTATCACAAATATTCCCTTGCCGTAATTTATACAGTCGGTTATAAAAGGCTTTATCCCGTCTATACCTAAAAACGGGTTAACAGTCAGTGCATCCACATCAAAAACAGGTTCGCTTATTCCTTCATCTATGAGTGTCTTTCCGAGATATGCGGCAGAATAAGCTTCTGCAGTTGAACCGATGTCATTTCTTTTTCCGTCTGCGATAACTAAAAGCCCTTTTTGCTTTGCATATTTGCAGGTTTCGGCAAATACCCGCATTCCCTCCAGCCCGTACATTTCGTAGTATGCCAATTGAGGCTTAATAGCAGGTACAATATCATAGACTGCATCAATGATATACTTATTAAAGGTTAATATGGCTTCGGATACCCCTTTTAAGTTCCTGCCGTATTTATTAAACATCTCTTCTTTTATAAAAGAAGGTACATACTCAATTTTAGGATCCAATCCCACAACAGAAGGGTTATTTTTTTCCTTAATTTTATCAATCAGTGTATCAATAAACATAATTCATTCTCCTTACTTTACATAATATGGTATTCTCGTATTAACTGCAAAGGAACTTTATAGAAGTACCTTCTCTCTAACAACGACTTTGCCGTTTACTATTGTATAATAAACCGTCCCCTTTAGCTTGAAACCGTTAAAGGGCGAGTTTCTGGCCTTTGATTTAAACTTTTTGACATCCACAACAAACTCTTCGTCAATGTCCACTATGGTTATGTCAGCATTTCTTCCTATTTCCAGCGATCCTTTGTTAAGTCCCAGTATTTTTGACGGATTTATACACATCTTTTCCACCAGTTGACTCATAGTAAGATGTCCCGGTTTTACAAGATATGTCACGGCCAGCGGAAAGGCCGTTTCAAATCCGGCAATACCGTTTGCCGCTAAACTGAATTCTATATTTTTCTCATCCTCATGATGGGGTGCATGGTCAGTGGCAATCACATCAATGGTGCCGTCTTTCAGACCTTCAATTATCGCCTCAACGTCTTTTTTGGCTCTTAGCGGAGGATTGACTTTTGCATAGGTGTTAAATCCTGCGCATGCTTCATCCGTGAGAACAAAGTAGTGGGGGCATGTCTCGCAGGTAACCTTTACTCCCCTCTTTTTTGCATGCCTTATCAGGTCAACGGACAGTTCCGTGCTGACATGGGCTATATGGATCGGAACCTTAGTATATTCTGCCAATATAAGCTCCCTTGCCACCATTATCTCTTCTGCCGCGGAAGGTATTCCCTTAAGACCCATTATTGTGGACCAGTATCCTTCATTCATCACACCTTCATCGGCAATATCCATTTCCTCACAGTGGGAAATTACAGTTATATCAAACATCGAAGAATACTCAAGAGCCCTCTTCATAAGGGAAGCGCTTTTAAGCGGCTTTCCGTCGTCGGATATGGCAACGGCTCCGGCAAACTTCAATTCACCGATTTCCGAAAGCTCTTCACCCTTTTGACCCTTTGAAATGGCACCAATGGGGTAAACATTAACCACTCCGTCCTGTTTTGCTTTATTGATAATGTATCTGATAACCGACTCATTATCCGCAACAGGATTTGTATTGGGCATACAAGCTATGGAAGTGAATCCACCGGCTGCCGCACTTCTTGTTCCGCTCTCAATGTCTTCCTTGTACTCAAAACCCGGATCCCTCAAGTGACAATGGGCATCCACGAGACCGGGCAATACATATTTGCCTTTGGCATCAATCACATCGCAATTCAAGTCCACCAATTCATCGCTGATATTTCCAATCTCCGTTATTATACCGTCCTCAATCAATATATCATTTACACCGTCCGTATTGGTTTTCGGATCTATAACATATCCACCCTTAATTAATACCCTCAACACTATCCCTCCTCGTCAGTAGATAAAGAAGAGCCATTCTTACTGCCACTCCGTTTGTAACCTGTTCATTTATCAGAGATTTATCACCGTCGATTACCGCCGATGACAGCTCAACACCTCTGTTAACCGGTCCGGGATGCAGCACCAATGCGTCTTCTTTGGCAAGCTTTAAGCGCTTATCGTCCAGTCCGAAAAATCTGTAATATTCTCTCAAACTCGGGAACAAGCCCTTCTTTTGTCTTTCCTTCTGTATTCTAAGTCCCATAACCACATCGGCATCAATAAGTGCTTCCTGAACGGTGTTAAACACCTTTACGCCAACTTTATCCAGTTCCCGGGGTATAAGAGTAGAGGGTCCGGCAACACATACCTCGGCACCCAGTTTGGTCATCCCCCAGATATTGCTTCGAACCACCCTGCTGTGATAAATATCACCTATTATCGCAACCTTCAATCCCTTTAGGGTTCCCTTCTTTTCGACAACGGTAAACATGTCAAGAAGTGCCTGGGTCGGGTGCTCGTTCATACCATCACCGGCATTAATTACCGAAGCCTTTACATTTCTGGCAAGCAAATGCGGCGCTCCGGCCATCGAATGCCTTATTACAATAACATCTGCCCCCATCATGTCTATTGTTTTTCCTGTGTCAATAAGGGTTTCACCTTTTGCCACACTGCTTGCGGCAACGGAAATATTCGCAGCACTGGCACTCATGTACTTGGCAGCAAGCTCAAAGGACAGTCTTGTCCTCGTGCTGTTTTCATAAAACAGAGTGATAACCGATTTACCCTGGAGATGAGGAGTCTTCTTATTCTTTGATTCAAGAATAAGCTTCATGGTTTTCGCAGTGCGCAAAATATATTCGATTTCTTCTTCGGTCAAATCCTTGAGTCCTAGGAGATCTTTTGATTTTAGTGTCATTGCTACACCCCATTCTTAATAAAACTTATTATTAACGGAAAGCAAGAATGCTTTCCATCATTTTACGGTGTACATAAAAATAGTAAGGAGAATTATCTCCTTACTATCCGATAAAAACACCTATACTATTAATAAAATTTATATTTTTAATAAAAGCAATCTCAGGTTTAAAAATGAAAATAACAGTACAACTCAAAATTTTATTCTTTAGTTTTTCAAAACAAATACGTACCATACTTCTCATTTTAAACCCTCTCCATAAATTGTATATCTATTAATTAACCCAAGCTAATGGCTTATTCCTTTTTCCAGGTCACTTATTGTAACCGAGTTTACTCCGTCAATCTCAAAAAGCTTCACATTTACTACCTCAAACTTCGAGGTCGGAACGTTTTTACCGACGTAATCCGGCCGAATGGGCAACTCTCTATGTCCTCTGTCAATCAGCACCGCCAGTTGTATCGCCTTAGGCCTTCCTATGTCCATCAAAGCATCAATGGCTGCTCTTACAGTCCTTCCGGTATAAAGAACATCATCAACAAGAACTACTTTTTTACCGCTTATAGAGAAGTTTATCTCCGTACCGTTTATTATCGGATGCTCCGAAAGCAAGCTCAAGTCATCTCTATAAAAGGTTATATCAAGGATGCCCACAGGAACCGCCTTGCCTTCAACTCCCTTAATCTTTTCGGATATCAGCTTTGCAAGGGGCACACCTCGCCTTTGAATACCAATAAGGACGAGATCCTCCACACCCTTATTCTTCTCAATTATTTCGTGAGATATTCTTGTTACGGCCCTAAATATACCACTTTCATCCATTATCTCAGCTTTATCAACCATAATATTTACGCTCCGTTTTAATTTTGGCTGCTTCAGTTTATAAAACTCCATCAAAAAAGCTTCTTACCATAAAGGTAAGAAGCAATAAACGCATAGTTATTTGCCCATCAAAAATACATCTTACCTTTTGAGTCTCTCCGGACTTAATTAAAGGTACATTTTTCAGTTCTTTCTTATATTATCACAATGAAAGTCTGTTGTCTATACATTTTTTATATTTATTCAATTTACTTTTTCAAAATACCTCGATTTGTCAAACGACTGCAAAATTTTATCGATAAGTAATGCCAAAAGCTCATTGAAAACAGATTCTGCAACCCTTTTATGGGATACCCTTCACATCCTTCGGAATCATATCGATGCAATCTTTTACTCAGCGGTAACATAACTCTTCTTTTTCTCATATTATGTATAGTAGAAAGCTATTTTAAGTAGAAATCTATTTAATATGAAAGGAGAAATCATTATGGATTACTACTGCTGTCCTTTTGTATATGATCCATACGGCGCATATTCACAATATGCATGGCAGTCTCAGAATACCGATGAATCATACTTGTACTCCGTTCCTGCTACAGAAAGGCAGCCCCAACCGGTACTAACTGACAGACCGGCTCAGATTTCCGTCGTGCTTTTCAAGGAACTTACCGGCTACCCAAACTACGGAAACCCCAGCGGTAACGCAGACATTTTATATACAGGAAACCGCGGTGCATGGACCTTTAATATACAGCCCTTCTTGCTTGTACAGAGCAACTTGAGTGCGCAGCTGGTAATACGAGGTGTGCTTGACGACCACACAAATGTTCCCACATCAAACTATTCTGCCAGAATAACAATAAACGGTACCGTTGTTCATACAGGCAGACTTCCTTTTGTTCACGGTTCACCTGCCGGGCAGCGTTTCAACAACTGGAGGTCTCTCACCTTTAATGTGCCGAATCTGAGAAGCAATAACAGAGTTGTAATTGAGAATACTTCAAATACAGGTCCAAATGACTGGATTGCTTTTGACTGGATGGAATTGAGGCTTCAGCCAAGGTAAAACAATCCTCTCACTCTAAAAGACCAAATATAAAAAACCCCTTGTTTCTTTTGAAAACAGGGGTTTTTTCCAAATTTTTACTTAAATTATATGCAAAACTTTTTAAATCAATCAACCTTTTACTCAACCTTCGGCAGGCTGTTCATACTCTTCGAAATTGCTTCCTCCGAATAATCTATATCGCTAAGCTTTCCGGTAAAGTAGTTGTCATAGGCAACCATGTCAAAATACCCGTGTCCGCTCAGATTAAACAGAATTACTTTTGACTCTCCCGACTCCTTGCATAACAAGGCTTCGTCAATAGCAGCCTTTATTGCATGGGAAGACTCCGGAGCAGGAATAATTCCCTCAGTTCTTGCAAAAGTAACAGCCGCTTCAAAAACTGAACTCTGACCATAAGCTTTGGCTTCAATCAGATTGTTTTTATAAAGCTCACTGATTATCGGAGAAACTCCGTGATATCTAAGTCCGCCTGCATGTATACCGGCAGGTACAAAGTTATGACCCAATGTGTACATTTTTGCCAACGGTCCCATCTTTCCTGTATCGGAATAATCATAAGCATACACACCTTTTGTAAGAGTCGGGCAGGCAGTCGGTTCAACGGCTACGGCTCTCACCTTTGATCCTTTAAACTTGTCCATCAGGAACGGAAAAGCTATTCCGGCAAAGTTTGACCCTCCTCCGCAGCAAGCAAATACCACATCCGGATATTCATCCAGATACTCCAGCTGCTTCTTTGCCTCGAGTCCTATAATGGTCTGGTGCAGGCATACATGATTTAAAACACTTCCCAATGCATAATTTGTATCCGCATGAGTGGCTGCATCTTCCACAGCTTCACTTATTGCAATACCCAGACTTCCCGTACAATTGGGATCATTCTCCAAAATTGCCCTGCCGCTTTCGGTAAGATTGGTCGGACTTGCATACACATCCGCACCAAAAGTTTTCATAAAGGAACGTCTGTAAGGCTTTTGCTCATAACTCACCTTAACCATATAGACTGTACATTCAAGCCCGAAATGACTGCATGCAAGGCTGAGTGCACTTCCCCACTGTCCGGCGCCGGTCTCCGTGGAAAGTCTTTTTATTCCGGCAATCTTGTTATAGTAAGCCTGAGGCAGTGATGTATTAAGCTTGTGGCTTCCGGTAGCGTTTGTACCTTCATACTTGTAGTAAATTCTCGCAGGAGTACCCAAATGCTTTTCAAGGCTTTTTGCCCTGTATAACGGACTTGGTCTCCATTGACGGTACATATCCCTTACTTCCTCAGGAATGTCAATCCATCTCTCCTGTGAATTTTCCTGTTGAATCAGCTCTAATGGGAAGATTGCCTGAAGTTCATCGAGAGTAACCGATTTACCGGTTCTTGAACTTATGTAAGGTGCAGGTTTGCTGGACATGTCTGCCAAAATATTGTACCATTGC
>Ga0209508_1000965_pt1 | contig 24556 bp, 25 predicted proteins | sample AD_UKC129_MetaG_FD_184427 | JGI IMG/M metagenome (GOLD analysis project Ga0209508, IMG submission 184427) | Active sludge microbial communities of municipal wastewater-treating anaerobic digesters from Canada - AD_UKC129_MetaG (SPAdes) (version 2) | ecosystem: Engineered > Bioreactor > Anaerobic... | reverse complement strand
CCCGAGAGAGAATCAAATAACGGCGCAAGTTCCACAGCATTGGTCTTTAATAATATTGTAGAGCCCTTATCGAGCAATCCCGGGGTACTGCCCGAATATATGACCTTTAGATCACCTTCCCTGACCCTTTTACGCAACATGGAAGAGATGAGGGGAAGGTCCTCATCTAGGTTTTCATCAATCACAAAGGCTACATCAGCCTCGTAAAGTTGCCCAAGGGTGCCTCTTTTTAAGCCCTTGTCGCTGGCTTGCACCAAAAAAGTCCTAAAATCGTCAACTTCTTTTACAGATACTATAGCGTTAGGCGCAATTAGGTCCAACGTGTCTTTTATCGCTTCGTATTCTTCGTTGCTCAGGCTATTGCCTACAAATACCGACGTCCTTTCTTTGGAGTGCAAGAACTCGGACAGCTTGTTTAAGCGATCCATCGAGTCGTTTGCTATCTCCAATCTATTGGTGTTTAAATGAAAAGTTCGTCCTTTGAAACAACAAAGTCCATGAGTTGGGGAAGTGGGTGACCCCAAGTTGGTAGTGACTCGCACGACATTGTGGCGGGTTTTATCGGAATTTACATAAATTTCACATCCAAGCGAACATTCACCACACGTCGTCTTGGTTTTAATCGGGACTTCGCTATGTGGCCATCGTTCTTTTCGTTTTTCCGTTAGAGCTCCGACAGGACACAGATCTACGCAAGCTCCGCATCCAGTACATTCCGATTCATCCAAGGGTTTTAAGTATGCACCGTGAATCGTGGTGGAGTAGCCTCTATTTACAAAGTCTATGGCGTATAATCCGACTATTTCGTCACATGTCCTGACGCATCTTCCGCAGAGTATGCATTTATTCATATTTCTGTCGTAGTATTTTAATTTTTCTTCGAAACGCTCTAACTTTACACCGCTGAATTGATTAGGAGATGCCTCGTGTTCGATGGAGTAGACGCGCAGCTTACACTCAAAAATGTCTGGACATCCACATTCCATGCAGCGTTTACTGTCTTTTTTGACTTGTTCCTCGGTTAAGCCCTTGTTGAATTCCTTGAAGGGAAAAGTTAGTCTTTCACTAGCAGGAAGTACGTAAGGGACTTCTTTTGGTTGTCTTTCTTCGTCTTCAAAATCCTCGGGGCCTAAATCATCTCTTATGACGTCGCACTCATAGGGACGTTTTGGATATCCTTGTGTTATGTAGTGATGTATGGATTCGGCGGCGAAATGGCCTTCTCCAATTGCCGCTATTGCTATGTCAGGCCCAGTCCTTAAATCTCCGCAGGCAAAGACTTTTTCAAGGGGAGTGGCGTAATTTTTATCTGTCAGAATCCAACGCCCGTTGTGTATGGTTGAGGGGAGCGTATCAAGCACAGGGGCTTGGCCTATGGCGGCAATTACAGTGTCGGCTTTTACAGTGAAGGTTTCTCCCGTTGGGATGGGTCTTCTTCGTCCTGAAGCATCGGGTTCGCCTAAGACCATCTTTTCGCAAACTAACTGCTGAACTTGCTCGTGTCCTTTTATCTCCTTAGGCGCAGCAAGATAGATAAAATTTATCCCTTCTTCCATGGCCTCCTCGATTTCTTCATCCTCGGCAGGCATTTCCTGTTTTGTGCGTCTGTACACCACTGTAACAGCATCTGCTCCAAGTCTTTTAGCGCATCGACAAGCGTCCATCGCTGTGTTCCCGCCGCCGATTACGATCACTTTTTTCCCGATATCGACTGGAAGATGATTATTTACGTCGTATAAGAACTCTATACCTGCTAGAACTCCTTTTAAATTTTCTCCAGGTACTCTTAAGGGAGTGCTTTGCCAGCAACCAAAGGCAAGTAAAACGGCATCGTGCTCTATGCGAAGTTGCTCCAAGGTCATATCTTTTCCGAGGACCACGTTCGTTTTAGTTTTTATGCCCCATGATATCAGCCAGTCTATTTCTTTCTTCAAGACATGACGGGGTAACCTGTACTCTGGGATGCCGAAACGCATCATACCCCCTAATTCCGATTCTTTCTCGAATATAGTGACTTCATAACCTTTTTTTCTCAGAAAAAATGCGGCCGAGAGCCCTGCAGGCCCTCCTCCAACGATAGCAACGCTGTGACCGTTTTCCTGAATTTCATCGACGTGCCCCATCATATTTTTTTCTAGGGCCAAGTCTCCTATGAAACGCTTTATTTCCCTTATGGAAACGGATTCCTCATCAACGAAATTTCGCCTGCACTCTTCTTGGCATGGAGCGGGACAAATCCTTCCAATGGAGGCAGGCAAAGTGATGTTTTCGTGCAAAAGGTCTAAGGCCTCTTTATATAAACCAACGGCAGCCAAATTTACGTAGCCTTGAACATCTCCCCTTGCGGGACAAGCTAACGTACAAGGCGGCCTGCAATCTCCCACATGATTAGATAACAACAACTCGAGAGTGGCCTTTCTGGCATCCTTTACCCTTTCCGAGTCAGTATATATCTCCATGCCATGGAATATCTTGTTGGAACAAGCTCGAAGCAGAGTTTTGGCGCCTTTAACCTCAACCATGCAAAGCGAACATCCACCATGAATTGACAGGCGTGGGTCATAGCAAAGATGTGGAATTTCTACGCCACACTCGGTACACAAATCTAAAATTGTTTGTCCCGAAAAGCCATATACCTCTCGACCGTCTAGCAATACTCTAATATTTCGTTCCAAACTTCGAGACCTCCTCAATTAGTTATTGCAACAAAACAGAACTATTCTGGCACGTCTTGTGTAAATAAGATATTTTTCGGTTCTTATCCCCAATAAACTAGTGATGAACAAGACATCGTTGATGCCTTCCAATATCTCTAGCATCCTTAACGAGGAATTGGTGGTAGGGGCTAACTTTTGTCTTTTCGGTAATTTTCCAGCACTTGTATAGCTTTATCCGGAGTTAGCCGACCGTAAACTTTGTCTTCAACCATCATCACTGGTGCCAAACCACAACACCCGAGGCATGCAACAGGTTGTAGCGTAAAGAGGCCGTCATCCGTTGTATCGCCTTCTGAAATGCCCAAATGTCTAACTACCTCTTGAGCGATGAGGAGAGATCCCTGAACGTGGCATGCCGTACCCCTGCAAAGCTTGATGGTGTATTTTCCAGGAGGGCTAAACCGAAACATAGCGTAGAAGGTGGCCACTCCATAAAGACTCGCCTCTGGGATATCGAGTTCCTTCGCCACTTTGCTCACAACCTCTTGTGGTAAGTAACCAAAGGTATCTTGGATTTTGGATAAAAGCGATATAGTGATGCCTTTTTCCCCTCTGAAGCTTTCAATGATGTTTTGCAGCACTTGTTCGTTGTCTTGTTCTACAGTAAGCACGGGCATTCCTCCTGTTTAAAATATTGGTCTCGGCAAAGATAGATTCTGGGATAGTATAATACTACCGAATTTTATTTAAAAGACGTGGACTCTTTTTGATAGAAAATTTTTGGCAGGTGTTGACGTGGCTATTATCGCTGGTTGCAATCCCGATACTCTGGCATTGGCGTTAAAAATAAGTTTCGACCGCATCAAATAGGTCTTTATGCTAATGAAAGATAAACCAAGAGATCTCATTAAACCGGTGGTGCTTATCCAATAACCTTACAAATATTTTACACTGACCTGGCGTAGCAGAGTCGTTGCGCTTTTATTCGTATTATGGTATAGTTTCTCCGTCTATGTTTGGCATGCCTAATTTAATATTTTCGAGGAAGGTGTAAATTATGAAAGTCAAAGTTTATAGCACGCCTACATGCCCCTGGTGCACAAAGGTTAAAGAATATTTACAGGAACTGGGAGTAGATTATGAGGAGATAGATGTCAGCAAAGATAGGGCAGCGGCTATGGAAATGGTAAGGCAAACCGGCCAGATGGGGGTACCCGTTACCTTTGTTGGCGATAAATTCGCTGTTGGCTATGATCCTGATGCTATCAATGAGCTTTTGAAAGAAAATGACTTGTTAGATTAACACGAAGCTCGAAGGGGGGGTGCGCGTTGGATGAGCTTTTAAGCGTGAGCGTGGGTGGTGCCTTTGCGAGCGGAAAGCATCCGGTCAAAGTTGAAAACATTGACAGTTTGTCTCAAAAAATCGAAGAGACGGATGTTTTTTTGCGTAAAAAAGGCAGAGATGATGCAGAAGGATTTGGGTGGATTAACTTGCCCTATCAGGACCTGACGGAGATAATTGATATAGGTCGTTGGCTCTCCAAGTTTGATACAATCGTTCAAATAGGTATAGGAGGCTCTGCTTTAGGCAACAGGATGCTCGTAAATGCGCTCCTCCCCCCTTTTTATAACGAACTTGAGATGCCTTTAAGGAAAGGGCCAAGATTTTATCTATTGGAAAATTCGGACCCTATAACCGCAGCTGCAATGTTAAACAGGCTTGATTTGCCAAGGACCGTCTTTGTCGTGGTCAGCAAATCCGGCAGCACTACAGAAACCATCGCACACTTCCTTTGGACGTGGCAAAGAGCGAAAGAAAATCTTGGCACCAAAGCCCCCGAACACTTTTTAGTAATAACCGATTCTAGAAGGGGTGGTTTGCGGAAATTTGTTAGGGCGAGCGGATGCAGGAGTTTGGAGATCCCTGAAAGCGTGGGCGGGAGGTATTCTGTATTGTCTTCAGTAGGTCTTGCGACTGCTGCGGCACTAGGCATTGACGTAGAAAAATTGCTTCAGGGTGCAAGAGAGATGGATCAAAGGCTTATAATGCGACAGCACTTGTGGGAAAATCCGGCGTGGGTATTGGCGGGACTAAATGTACTTCACGCAAGAGCGGGGCGGAACATGTCTGTAATGATGCCTTATGGAGACTGTCTTTCTGCTTTTGCGGAGTGGTTTGCTCAGCTATGGGGGGAAAGTTTAGGGAAAAATGGGTTGGGCACCACGCCCGTTCGAGCCTTGGGTGCTGTTGACCAGCATTCTCAACTTCAGCTTTATATGGAAGGTCCCGACGATAAATTCATCACTATCATTGACGTTAAAAAAAGGCCTTGTTTTGAGCTGCCTGATAATATCGATGATGACGTATTAAAGGACTTCGAGTTTCTATTTGGCAAAACCCTGGGGGAGCTTTTGAGTGTAGAAGCTCGATCAACAGCTTCTGCTTTGATCAAGGCAGGAAAGCCCGTCGTATATTTGAGCATACCGGAGGTCTCTGAAAGGTATATCGGCGCCCTGATATTTTTCTATGAATACATAACGGCTCTTACGGGACTTTTAATGGAGGTAAATCCCTTTGATCAACCGGGTGTCGAACAGGGAAAACATTACATTTATTCCCTTATGGGACGACATGGGTTTGAGGAATACATCAGTGAGGTGGAACAATATTTCGGTAAGTGTCGAAATATCGAGATCATTTTATAGATTTCCTAAGAGAAAATAGTCCTTATTTAGGCCTTGCCTATAGTGCTTGGGTTTTCGTTGAGAGCAACAGCATGTTCACAAGTAAGTGTGAGAACTAAGCATAAAAAGCGCAAGAAAATTTTAAGGCCTTGGTTTTTGGCGATCGGGGCTAGTTAAAAATAGAATGTGCGATGGAGGAATCAATAGATGGCGGAAGCATCCTTGCTTCATGTAGATAGCATTACAGTTACAAGAGAAAATGGCAAGAAATTGCTCGATCAGGTCACCATAAAGGTCGGGCATGGAGAAGTGACAGGAGTGTTGGGTAGAAATGGTGCAGGCAAGACCAGCCTGGCATATAGTATAATGGGGCTTCCCTCTTATAAGCCCGATTCAGGAAGGATATTTTTTGAGGGAAGAGATATAACTGACCTTTCCGTAACCGAGAGGGCAAGATTGGGAATAACCTTGGCATGGCAATATCCTGCAAGGTACGAGGGCGTAACTGTCGCTGAATATCTAAGGCTATCGCGAAAGGATGCGACGAGGCGAGAATTGGAAGAAGCGCTGGATTTCATTCAAATGGAGGCCTTTTATCTCGATAGATTTGTTGATAAATCTTTGTCAGGAGGAGAGCGAAAGAGACTGGAACTTGCCTCCGTTTATTTGATGAGGCCTAAACTTGCCATACTTGACGAGCCAGATTCGGGCGTGGACTTGCTGGCCTTGGGAGATGTAGTAAAACTTTTTAAAAAACTTGTCGATTTTGGAAGTAGCGTTTTGGTCATAACTCATAGGGATGATGTTGCCTCCTCATGCGACAGGGCCTATTTGCTCTGTAACGGGAGGGTAATGTTAGAAGGTCAACCCAAGGCCGTAAAGAGATACTATATGTCTTTATGCGAGCCTTGCGCTGACCCGGTTGCTACTAGCGAGGTGGCTTACTATGAATCTAAGTGAAGAGTATTCAGCATTGATCGAAATTACCCAAAAAACGGGAGAACCAATTAAAACTGATGAGGCACACGTCATAGTTCACGGAAATAATATCTTGGCCTCTCAAGATACTCCTGGACTCGTTATCGATGCCGAAGAGACCGAGTACGGCGTGAGGGCGACTTTTACCGTAAAGGCGGGAGCTGCACTTGAAAAACCCGTTCACCTATGTTTTGGTCACCTTGGCAAGGAAGGCAAGCAGATCATAGAAAGTAAAATCATACTGGAAGAAGGCGCCAAAGCGAAGTTTTATGCCCATTGTATATTTCCAAACGCTATAGAATTCCTTCATGCCATGGAAGGTGAAATAAATGTTGGCAAGGGCGCTAATATGACCTATGAGGAAGTGCACGTCCATGGACCAGAGGGCAAGATAGAGGTTCGACCTGTTACTCGTGCGATTGTGGAGGAGAAGGGAAAATTTGTAAGCAATTTCACGTTAGTTGAGGGAAGAGTGGGCAATTTATCCCTTGATATAGAGGTAGATGTCACAGGCCGTCTGGGAAGCGCCGAGGTGACCTCAAAAGTTTACGGCAAATATGATGATCAGTGCAGCGTGAGGGATGTCGTACGCTTGAGTGGCGAGAACTCAAGCGGATTGGTGAAGGCAAGAGTTGTGTTAAAAGATAACAGCTTCGGGAAGTTTTTTGGTGAGATTCAGGGTGCAGCAGAAGGAGCCAAAGGACATGTCGATTGCACCGAGGTGGTTCAGGGTCACGGCTGCGCGGAAGCGGTTCCCGTTGTTTCCGTTATACATCCAGGGGCCGAGATTACCCATGAGGCTGCCATAGGAAAAATAGCCAGCGAAAAACTATGGGGACTCATGGCAAAGGGGCTGACCGAAAACGAAGCTGTGGATGTCGTAGTTTCTGGTTTATTAAGATGATTCTTTAAGGGACATGGTAGGCGTGGATATTACAGAACTTTATGCCCTTGCAAAAAAAGTGCGGGAAAATGCTTACGCTCCTTATTCCGGTTTTAAAGTTGGGGCTGCGTTGTTTTCAGAGTCCGGCAAAGTTTATTTAGGGTGTAACGTAGAAAACGCATCTTACGGCCTGACCGTTTGCGCTGAAAGAGTTGCCATATTTAACGCTATATCAGAGGGAGAGCACGCTTTTAAGGTAATCGTCATATGTGCCGATGAAACCAACCCAGTGCCTCCCTGTGGAGCGTGCCTTCAGGTAATGGCAGAATTTGGAGATTTTGATATTTTTTCCTTTAACCTGGAGGGTAAATTTCTTCAAATGCGCCTTTCAGATCTTTTGCCTCATACATTTCGTCTCTCTAATCGGACCAAAAGGTCTTCTTGAGGGCACTTAAGGCGCTATATTCTGCTTGGGGAGCTTCTTTCTTGATGCTTTTTAGCAGTTGTTCCATTGCGGTTCTTTTGCTGTTCTCGCCGTAGGGACACTTCAGGTCCTTCATGGGCAGCTCCATACTGGAAGCTGCGTAAGCTATTGTTTCCTCCGGGAGATGTATTAAAGGTCTTATCACCCACGTTTGAGTTCGACTCTGCCACGTTTTTGGGTGAAAGGTATGGAACCTGCCGGAAAAGAATATGTTAAGCAGTAAAGTTACAATGGTATCTGTAAGATGGTGTCCCAAGGCAACTTTTGCAAATCCCCTATCTTTGGCTATCCCGCTCAAAATTCCCCTCCTCATATTAGCGCAAAAACTACATGGCGAGCTTTCGTTGCGAATTTTCATGATTTCAAATATAGGATAGGGATAATAAATATGTGGAACATCAAGGCTTTCGCAAAAATTCTTTAAGCCCGATGAGTTAAACTTGCCGCCTGTGGGATCTATCGTTAGTGCGGCAATGTTGAACTTTTCAGGACTTACTATTTGCAGGTGTTTTAAGGCCACAAGCAGAATCAAGCTATCCTTCCCACCCGATAGCCCGATCAACACGTTATCTCCCTTTTCGATCATTGAATATGTGCAGACCGCGTCACCGACAGCGCGCTTAATTCGTTCAGGCAAAAAAATCATATCCATCACCCAGAAGAGAATATCACCGATTGTTACCGAAGTTCAACTAAAAGGAATCATTTGTTATAATACAACAATATCCATGGTGGCCAAATTTGATCAGTATGCCTGCGGGCACTTTTATATACAGGAGGCTCATGTGAATATCCTTAAATTTATTAGTCACAATAGTATGTATTTTTACATAGCCTTTATACTTTTTGGTGCTCTTATAGGTTATTACGAGAAAGTACCAGTATCGATTAAAAGGCATAATGTAAAGTTGCAGACATTGTGTCTTATAGTATTAATTCTAACCATAGGCTTTGAAATAGGAAGCAACGGCGAAGTGCTTTCGGCATTGGGAACTATTGGACTTAAAGCCGCTGTAATATCTATATTGTCCGTGTTGGGTACAGTGTTTTGCATAAGCATTACTGTCGAGGTTTTCTCGAAGAAGGGGATGAAAAACTCTTGACAACTGCCATCATCTCCTGCCTTTTGATCGGCATATTTTCGGGGTACTTTTTGGGAATGCCTTTAAATGGCCTAACCGACTATGTGATCACTTTATGTTTATTAATACTACTTTTTTCAGTGGGCATAGACCTTGGCAGCAACAAAGAGGTATTGAGGGACATAAAAAATAACGGCTTAAAGCTTTTTATTGTTCCCATAGGTACGATATTGGGTACCGCGATTGGTTGTATCGGGACATCTTTGATATTAAACATGCCATTGAAAGAATCTTTAGCCGTGGGTGCAGGTTTTGGCTGGTACTCGCTTTCTGGGGTTCTTATTACGCAAATGCATAGCGTTGAACTTGGAATGGTAGCCTTTCTTTCCAATGTAATAAGAGAAGTTATTGCATTAATATCCATACCGTTTGTTAGCAAGCGTGTAGGCGCCTTAGAAGCAATTGGAATTGCTGGAGCCACCGCAATGGATACTTTGCTGCCTGTAATTGTGAAAAGTAACACTCCAGAAGTAGCAATATATTCATTTGTGTCTGGTGTTTTTCTTACCTTGCTTGTGCCTATTTTAGTGCCTGTTATATTAAGTTTATAAAATATATAAAATGCCGAGCAACATAATTGTTGGTAATTTAAGATTTAATTCATCTAATATGGCGAGTGCGATGCGCTTATTATGCGAAACAATAGCGACTGACTGGAGGATGAAATATCTATGTTTTTTCTGTCTGTGGCGGCCACGATGATTTTTGTAATTTCTGTAGGTGTTATGGCTTCTGGGAAGAAGATAGACGAAGAAGGATATTCTTTAGCCGGCAGGAAGGCCAATCCCTTTGCAGTTTCCGGGATATTGCTTGGTGCGCTGATAGGAGGAGCCTCTACCGTTGGAACGGCCGAGATGGCTTATGTTTATGGTTTGTCTGCCTGGTGGTTTACATTGGGCGGAGGAATTGGCTCACTACTTTTGGCCCTTTTTATTGCTGAGCCTTTAAGAAAATCAGGGGTGACTACGTTAGCTCAATTTTTATCCAGGCATTACGGTTTGCAGATGAGCCGTTTAGCGGCGGTAGGTTCCATCATCGGGACTCTTATAGCGGTTGTGGCACAATTTCTTGCCTCCTGCGCTTTGTTGTCCGCTATTGTGCCCTTGCCTCATTGGGCGTTAAATTTACTTGTTGCCTTTCTTATTTTGGTTTTCATTTATTCGGGAGGAACTAAAAGTTATAGCGCCATCGGACAGGTAAAGCTCGTCTTGCTTTACTTTACCCTTATTGCCTGCGGCGTGTTTGCCTATAAATTAGGGCATACTCCACGCGCTCTTGTTAGAGACTTGCCAAGGTTTCCATTTTTTTCACTTTTTGCCAGAGGAGTCTTTAAAGAGTTGAACGCCTGTTTGTCCTTGATACTTGGCACGTTAGGCACACAAATTTATGCACAGGCTGTTTTGTCGGCCTCAAGCGAAAAGACGGCCAAACGTGGTGCTTTGTTGTCTGCAATTTTAATGCCTCCGATTGGGCTTCTTGGAATTTGGATCGGACTTGCGCTACGCAGAGAAGGCGTGGTCATAGAGCCCTCCCAGGCACTTCCGTATTTTTTATATACATATTTTCCTAAGGCTTTAAGTGGTGTTGCTTGGGCGACACTTTTTATCACATCCTTGGGCACGGCTGCCGGCCTGTCCTTGGGCGTGGCGACTACGATATCTTATGATTTGTACGTTTCCTTTAAGAGACTCTCATCGAGTAGGACAATTCTTGTGATAAACAGGTTAAGCCTCCTTTGCGTGGTTGTTGTAGCTTTCATGACAAGCTTGAGGGCCGCTGATTCGCTTATACTGCAATGGAGTTATTTGAGCATGGGACTTAGAGGAGCAGGTGTTTTTGTACCCCTAATTGCGGCAGTTTTTTCTGACTCGCTTTCTCCCAGGATGGCTTTTATGTCAGGTGTTGCAGGCATAACGATAGCCTGTCTATGGCCTATATTAAAGCTTCCTGGGGAAGGAATCTTAATTGGCGTGTGCGTTTCTGCCGTGATCGCACTTTTTGGTATTTATAACAGCGAAAAAGCCCGCATCAAATAACACAAAGCGGGCTTTTAGCCTAAATTCAAAGGCCGGGCCAAGGTTTAAGGTTATCCGCTCACTGCTGAAAGTTGAGTAACGATTCCAGCTAACCAGTTCGCCTGTTGCGTCAGTTGAGCTAGAACGGTCTCCATCTGCGTGTATTGTTCTATCAACCCCTTTTCTTTGATGGCTAAGCGTTGTTCGAAATCTGCGATGCGTTTATCTATAGTAGTGATCCTGTTGTTTAAATGATTTATCTCGCTTGCGACTCGTCCTTTGGTCGCTGTCGTAGAGCCTACGACAATGGGAACATTGTCAACGATGTTTCCGATAAAGTTATCAAATTTTGCCGTTACAGTCGTCATAAGCGAAGCCACGTCCTCTGAATTTGCTATCATGGCATCCATGAATTTATCGGCATCAAATACGAGCTTGCCGCTTTTCCCGTAATCGGCCGCTTCGGTAGTTATTCCGATCTGAGACAGCATTTTAAAGGCACCTTCCGTTGCTATGGGATCGGAAATAAGAGTGCGCATTCTGGATTTTGTTTGCCAAAGCAGGGGATCTCCTCGGAGCATTCCTATTCTCTTTTGGTAATCTTCCGTTGGGTCTTCTATAGGTTTTTCCGATACCCTGATATTGATCCAATCTATGGCAGCATTATAGGCTTCCACGAAATCGTTTATTGCATTTACGGCTTTTTCGGCATCGAGCACCACGTCGGCTACCACATGTCCGACTCCGTTTAACTTAAAAGTAAGGCCTTCTACTACGTCGCTGATTTCGTTGCTCGACCTTTGAACTTCCAGCCCGTCTATTTTAAACAATGCGTCCTGTGCAGCTCGGATTTCGTTGGTAAAACCTTCTTCGTTGTCGTTGTCGTTGTCCCAAATTTCAAGGGCGCTTAAAATGCCGTCATCGTCATTAACAACCGTGATGGCATTGCTTTCTCCAGTATCGTTGCTCGTAAGTATCAACCTGTTGTCCAAGATCTTTGCAGTAATGCCCAAAGGAGATCCTTCTTCAGCGGTAGCAGAGTTAATTTTCTTCGCTAACGATGATAAAGTATCGCTTTCGATTACTTCGATTGTAGCCCCATTTGTCCCAACTTTAATTGTAAAATTTCCCGTCAAACCAAGGACAGCTGAAGGGTCGTCTACTTTTTTGCTTGCCACGCTGTGTGCTTGAGCGAGTTGCAGAACTTCAATATCATATCTTGCAATTTCGGCATCGGCCGTTGCCGTTATGCTCAGGACGGATGAAGGATCTAAAGAGCTGCCAATGTTGGCAATCTCCGCAGTTTTTGCCAGATAAGTGGAAGACAGCTTAAGTGGTGTTAAAGTTGAGCGCAGTGTTTTGAAATTTGCGCTAAATTCATTGTAAAGGTCTATCCTAAATTCAAGTTTTTCTTTTTCTGAAGTCCAAACGTCAGCGATTTTACGCTCTCGTTCCATGATCTTGTCTATCATAGTTCCCCAGTCTATGCCCGAAATGAGCCCAGTAACCTGAAAAAGGGGATTACTCATAGTCATAGAAGTATCCTCCCTTACTTGTAGCCTCTAAACTATACTATATAAACAATCGGCATTTCTTGCTTTATTCTTGAATGAAAGTAAGAAGTTTTTGGGGACTTTTTAATATTTGCTTTCCTTGCAGTGCAGGGCAATTTGTTTCTTTACTCCAGATGGTAAAATATTTTAAGCATGATAGGATTAGAATATCTTAATCTTTAATGCGGGGGAAATTTTGTGAAAATAGATCCACAGAAAATTAAAAAGGTGCTCGTAATAGGGCTTTCCTGCCTTGGCGATATGGTAATGGCATCAGCTGCTCTGTGGAATTTAAGGCTCTTTCTGCCAAACGCCAAATTTACGGTATGGGTTGGTCCCAGGGCCTTGGGAGCTGTTTCAGAAGATCCCATGTGGGATAAAGTTATGATTTACGATAGGGGAGGGGAGTTTGCCGGATTTAAAGGCAGGATAAAAGCTTGCAAGCTAATGAGATCTGGCAAATACGACTTAATCATAGATTTAAGATCTACGATCATGCCGCTTTTTTCCGGGGTACGTTATGCCCCTTTGTGGGGTTTAAGAGAGGTTTTTTTGCCCAAGACCTTACATGAAGCAGAAAGAACATTGCAAGCCATGACTTCCCTTGGGGTGCCGATAAAAATTAGACAGTTAAGATTCTACGTTCCCAAAGAACTAAGAAAACTCGTCAAGACAAAGTACTCTGATAAAGTGCGCGGAAGGAGGCTCGTAATATTTAATCCTGGCGCGAATTGGCCTCCAAAGAGATGGCCGATACGCGATTTCATCGAACTGGGCAACCTGTTGATTCTAGAATATGGTGTAGTAATAGGCGTGATAGGATACTCAAAAGAAGAACAAAGTTTAGGCAGGCAAGTTTTAGATAATCTCCCCTATGACAATACCCTTGATCTTACAGGGAAAGTGCCTTTGAGAGAATTGGGTGCTTTGCTTGAAATGTCTTCATTATTTGTCACCAATGACACCGGTACGTTGCACATAGGCAGCGCTGTTGGTGTTCCTACGGTTGGACTTTACGGTCCTTCTAGTCCCGAAAGGTACGGTCCTTGGGGGACGAGGCATCGAGTGGTTGCCCCTCCCATGTCATGTGCTCCTTGCGTCGGCAAATCCTGCTTATATGGTGATTTTGCCTGCATATCCAAAATAAGGGTAGATGACGTATTCGAGGCATGCGAAGAACTTTTAACTTAGAAGGAGGGATATCGCGATTGATCAAGTTGATAGAAGAACAAATTAATGCTTCTATTGAGCTAAAGAAACTACTTTTAAAAGACGATTTGCTTGAAGCTGTGAAAAAAACTGCCGATCTGATTATAGGAGCTTACAAAGATGGAGGCAAGGTGTTATTTTGCGGTAATGGTGGCTCCGCTGCGGACGCTCAGCATTTGGCAGCCGAGTTAGTGGGAAGATTTAAAAAAGAAAGAAGAGCACTTCCCGCCATGGCCTTGCATGTAAACACAAGTGCTTTAACTGCTATAGCAAACGACTATAGTTACAATGACGTCTTTGTCAGGCAGGTCGAGGCCTTTGGAATGCCTCGGGATGTATTGATTGGAATTTCTACGAGCGGCAAGAGCGAGAATATCCTTAGAGCCCTTGCTTTAGCCAAAGAGAAGGGTTTAAAGACGATCGGCTTTACTGGAATGAACGTGGCTAATATGAGACTTTTGTGTGATGTACTTTTAAGTGTTCCATCTGAAGACACGCCAAGGATACAGGAAGTTCATATGCTGTGGGGACACATCATATGCGGTCTGGTGGAGGACGAGCTTTTCGATGACAAATAACGAAAGATTGGCCGTCATTCTTGCTGGCGGGTTGGGCACGCGCTTAAGAGGGGTCGTTTCAAATGTTCCCAAGGCATTAGCGCCTGTAGCCGGAAAGCCTTTCTTAGACTGGCTCTTGACCATGCTTAAGCGCAAGGGTGTTGATAAAGTATTGTTGCTTTTAGGGTATGGCGCCGAAAAGATCATGGCTTTTGTTGGAGATGGGGATAAATGGGATGTTAAGGTGACCTATAGCTTAGAAGAGGAACTTTTAGATAAGGCAGGAGCTTTGCGAAATGCATTGCCGCTCATAGACGAACGAAGTTTCTTTTTTTTGAACGGAGATACTTTGTTGGACCTGGATTATGACGAAATGTTAAGTTTTCATTTAAGCAAAAAGGCCAAACTCACCATAGCCGTTAGGCCTTGGAAGGACCTCTCTCGCGTTGATCCGGTCAAAGTGGACGAAAGTTCCAAGGTGATCTCCTTTGGAGAAAAAAACATCCCTCCCGAAAGCGATGGCTTCTGGTTGATCAATGGCGGTGTCTACGTCGTCGAAAGAGATGTAGTTGAAGAACTTCCCTTGAAGCGCTTATCATGGGAGGCAACAGTGATTCCTCAATTGGTAGAAAGTGGGGTCGTTTACGCATACAAATCAGATGGCTACTTCATAGACATAGGTGTTCCTGAAGATTATTTTAGGGCACAAAGGGAAATCCCCGAAATTCTGCGTTTTTAGGAGGTTTTTTGGTTGAAAAGAGCTTTTATAACAGGAATCGGTGGATTTATAGGATCTCATCTCGCTAAACATATGGCCAAGACTGGCTATGAGGTTTACGGTTCATATTTTCGCCCAACATCTGACATGAAAAATGTGTTCCCCTTCGCCACAAAGGTCTATAACATAGACGTGAGGTATAAACCTCATTTGAAAGAAGCCTTAGCCGAAGTTAGACCCGAGGTTATATATCATTTGGCCGCTCAAAGCTATCCGATGGAATCCTTCAGGGAACCATCCTATACCATGGAGACCAATGTCATGGGGACACTTAATTTATTTGAGTCCATCGTTGAGTTAGAGTTAAAGTCTTCCAGGATAATGTTGGCTTCCTCTACAGCTGCTTATGGTTTCATCGATCCCTTGGAAACTCCCGTTACTGAGGAGCAACCCTTTAGGCCGGCTCATGTATACGGCGTTTCAAAAGCTGCCCAAGATTTGCTCGGGTTTACCTATTTCAGCACTTATGGTCTTGATATAATAAGGCTTCGCATTGGTAATTGCGTAGGCCCCGGCAGGAAAGGCGAAGTCGTATCGGATTTTACTTACAGGAGGGCTAAAATTGAGCTTGGGATTACGGAGCCAATCTTTCGCGTTGGAAACCTTCATACAAAAAGAGCGTTTCTCGACGTTAGGGATGCCGTTGAATCCTTCTTGTTGCTAGAAGAAAAGGGCAAAAGTGGCGAGGCATACAACGTATCTGGAGAAAATCCTTGTTCCATAGAGGAATTGCTAAGTATGGTATTAAAAACATGTCCGGTAGAGGTAAATGTAGTCGTTGATCAAAGCCTGGTTAGAGAAAAAGATGAACCCATTTACTGGAACGATTTAAGCAAGCTTAAAAGAGAAACGGGTTTCGTTCAAAAAATTCCTTTAGAAAAAACCGTTGAAGACATGATTAAGTGGTGGATAGATAACTTAAAAGAAAGCAGAGGGTTAGGACAATGTTTGTAGATATTGACGGTGAAAGGCGTGATGTGAAAGAGCTCGTCATAGAAGCTTTGGAAGAGACTAAAAAATATATTCCCATTGTCGTGCAAGGAGTGGATTTGGTCGCGGAAAAGCTGGAAAACGAAGAGACGCAAGAGGCGTTAATGCTCATGTCTAAACTGATGGAAGGCATTAGCTGGGTTATGAGAGTCATTCAAAATAGCATATTGTTACTAGGGCTCAAAGGAGAAAACGTTGCCGATGGCAACTTGCTGGAGGTTAGCCAAGCGTTGACCCATTCTCTTGAGGACGCAATGCCTTGTTTGCAGGAAGGCAAGTATTTTGAGTTGGCATTTCGTCTGAGAGAAGAAATCTTGCCTAGATTCAGAGATATAAAACCTTACGTGGATGAATTGCACGATATAGCCATCAAGGGGGAGTAAGTTCTTGAATGCTGCCGTTTTTTTAGATCGAGATGGCACTTTGATTAAGGAAGTGGGATATCTTTCGTCGCTGTCGCAAATCGAGATATTACCGAATGTTCCCGAGGGCTTAAGGTTGCTAAAGTCTCTGGGATACTTTTTAATTGTGGTTACGAATCAAAGCGGAGTAGCACGAGGGTTTTTTAGTGAATCCTTCGTATTGCAGGTTCACTCTGTACTTTGGGAAATGCTGGCCCAAAAGTGCGTTCAAATAGACGCTTTTTATTATTGTCCGCATCATCCCACGGAAGGCTTTCCGCCTTACGATATTGACTGCGAGTGCAGGAAGCCAAAAACTGGAATGCTAAAGGAAGCCGCGATAGCATGTAACATTGATATTTCGAGATCGTGGGTGATTGGGGATTCTTTAGTAGATATGCAGCTTGCGCGAAACGCAGGCTGTAGAGGTGTGCTACTTAGAACCGGTCATGGGCGTATGATTGAACAAAATGGCGTTCATGAACCGCCGTTTTTTTACGCCGTAAAAGACGATCTTCTGGAAGCAGCTAACTATATAGCCTCAAATAATGCCGGAGCCTGAGCTATGTTTGAGGCAAAGTCAAAAGAAAAGTTTTTCTAAATAGTGGGGAGGCCGCGTCTTTTGTCGTTGAAAAGGGGCTTAATGTGGTTTGTAGGGTTGACGATATTCGTAGGCGTTTTGGTCATATATTACACGAGTGATAGCGAGACTTGGCGTTTATTGATGCAAGCAAAATATTCAGGAATTGCCCTGGCTTTAATCTTGGCAGTTCTGGGATGGGTCTTTGATGCTCTGCGCATACAGGTCATAGCCGAGATAATGAAAGAACACGTACCCTTTAAAACTGCCCTTTTGTTGGTTTTTTTGAATGCCTTTGGTTCTGCTATCACACCCTTTCAGGGTGGTGGAGGGCCGATCTTAATATATGTTCTTCGCAATAACGGCGTTCCCATTGGCAAAGGACTAGCCCTGGCTTTAACTAGGACGGTTGTGACTGTCGTATTGTTAGGAGTTTTCGTTCCCTTGTCATTGATTTTTGTTCCGGATGTATTTAAGGAAAGCGTTGCCATGATGGGCGTATTTTTATATGCGACAATTTTTGCTCTTTTATTTGGTCTTTTGGTCATCGTGAGCATTGTAAAATCTGATTTTATAAAACATTTAGTAAAAGTGGTGACGTTGCGGATGGATCGAATTGACGCCCTCAACTTGCGCGTATTTTCAATAGTGCGTTTCTTTAATAAACAAATAGATCTGTACGCACAAAATATGAAATTGCTCTTTACTGGCGGAATTTTCAGGTTTATCTTGTTGATATTTTTAACACTTGGCTATCTTTTTTCTGCCATTTTCGTTTTGCCCGTTCTCGCTTGGGCTCTTGGGATAAGCATATCCCTTAAAAAGGCTATCTTGATCCAAGGCCTGTTCTTTTTTGTTTTGTATTTTGTTCCTACTCCCGGAGCTAGCGGTATAGCAGAAGGTGGAGGTGCGGCCATTTATAAAGTTTTGGTCCCCCTTAATATTGCGGGCGTTTTGTCGATAGGATGGCGATTCTTTACTCACTATTTATCCATATTTATAGGAACCATTGTGGCATTTGAGACGATAGGGTTGGAAATCATATCTGCAATTCTAGAAAGGAAAAAGGAATGAACCTTGCTGAGATTAGAAAGGCTGCCTTTAAATGGAGGGGCGGCATATGGACAGCATTTTACCTAGTAATTTTTTTCCTTGCCAAACCTGTATATGAGAGCGTTTTATTTGGGCTTGTGTTTGTGATTGCAGGCCAAGCGATCAGGTTTTGGGCAGCTGGTTCAATCGGACTGTATAGAGGAGTGGAAGTCAAGGCATCTTGCTTGGTAACTTGGGGGCCTTACGCCTTTGTCAGGAATCCCTTGTATCTTGGCAATGGCATCATTGGACTGGGATGGGCAATGATGGCCGGAGGGTGGAGCATCCCTGTATTTCTTGTTGCCTTTGTGCTTGTTTATTATTTTCTTATAATACCCTACGAAGAAAATTTCCTTGAAGAAAAATTTGGTGATGAATACCTTGAATACAAAGCTAAAACTGGATCTTTGGTGCCAAAGAGGTGGCCCTCAAAGGAAGAGGTTAAAGGTCCTTTTTCCTTTGAAGTGTTGTTGAAAAGCGAAAGACATTCCTTGCATGTTACCGTAGCTGGAACTGTCTTGCTCGTGACGAGGCTGTGGTGGTGATGGATCATGGAAATAGTTATTATGAATTACAGTGACGCGGAAGCGGTAGGTTCTTGTATATTATCAAGCCCCATTTGTACTTTTGAAGTAAAATTTTATGACAACATAATAGTACGAGTAAAGCCCACGAATTTGCTGCCCCTTGGCGATTCGCCTCTTTGGTTGCGGGGAGTTTGGAAAGGGCTTTGGAATGGCGAAAGACCTAAAGTGACGCTGGGTTCTTTTAAAAAACCCTCGGTTCTTGCTGAGAAAGTTTACGGCGTTGTAAAAGACATACCCTTTGGAAAAACCAAATCTTACGGCGAGGTTGCCTCTTTGGTTGGAAAACCGAGGGCAGCGAGAGCTGTGGGAACGATCTTGCGGAATAATCCGTGGCCCCTTTTTGTGCCCTGTCATAGGGTTATAGGCAAAAACGGCAAGTTGTTAGGTTATGGCGGCCCTCAGGGAGTAGAGTTGAAGAGGCGTCTCTTGATCTACGAAGCGGAGGTTTTAAACAATTCTTCCGCCAAATAACCTCTCCCATGTCTCGGCGTAGACCTTATTTTTTGGTAACGGATTTAAGGCTATTCCTTCCTCAATGGCTGCTTGAGCAACGGCTTCTGCTATCCGTGGAGTAGTTTCGTCGCTGAATATGGGCGGTACTATGTTGTCAGGCGACAGACGTTTTTGGTCTATGGAACTTGCAAAACCATCAGCTGCCTCCAAAAGCATGGTAGTAGTTATGTTCCTAGCACGAACATCGAGCGCTCCTCGCATGATGCCTGGATACACTTGAAAACTCGCAATTGGGTTAATCGTGGTGGTCCAAAATTGGCTGCTGGCAACTATAGCGGCCCCTTTTTCCCTAGCCAAGGCCGGGCTTATTTCCGGCTCGGGTAAAGCTAAGGAAAAGACAATAGGATTTTTATTCATTAACTTTATGTAATCGGGATCAAAGGCGTTTTTTGTAGATAATCCAATAAAGACATCTGCTCCGGACATTGCCCCTTTTATGTTTTGGTAATCCATATTTACGCCGAGGCTTTCTGCCAGTTTGGCCTGCTCGCGATTCATGAAAGGATTAGAAGCCGTAAGGATTCCATGGCTATTTACTACAATGACCTGCCCCGCTCCGGCGCTAAGCAGTAGTCTTGCCGTTGAAATGCCGGCTTTGCCGGCTCCCCATATGATTATTTTTAGGTCAGACAGGTTTTTCCCAGTCACGATTAGAGCGTTTTTAAGAGCTCCAAAGAGCGCTACAGCTATCCCGTAGTGATCATCCGAAAATACAGGTATATCCAGGGAATCTTTTAATCCGTCTAAAATATCAAAAGAAGTTAATGATGATATGTTGGATATATTCAAACCCCCGACGGTGGGGGCAACTAATTTGCACACTTCTATAATCTCTTGGTCATTTTTAACCTCTAGACAAAGGGGAAAAGCGTCGATGTCTCCAAAAGCCTTAAAGACCAGACATTTCCCTTCAAGTATTGGTAGTACGGCATAAGGATCCTGTTTTTCAAGGCCTAAAATTGAGGATCCGTTCGAAACGACAAGAATGCTGTTACCCCTTCCTGTGTATTCAAAAGCGGCTTCTCGGTCCTCGGCAATTATGCTTGCCACAACAAGACTTCCCGGAAAGTATGCGTAGGCCAAATCGTCCGTTGTGCGAAGCTTGGTTGATGGGCCTATCTTTACTTTGCCTTTAACCCGCTTATGTAGCTCAATTGCACGATGCCGCTCTATTAACATGATATATCCTCCTATCAAATAGGTTTAAAAGTCTCTATATCGAACTCCTGCCCATCGAAAGGTGCCACTACCTTGCAGTAATCTTTTGATAACATCGAAGCTATCCTTTCTGGTCCTTTTTCGACCACACCTCGGCCAAAATGATTTAATATGATTATTTTGGGTTTCACATAATCTCTTATAAGTGCTACGTGGTCTGCGCCTAAGTGATCTATGCCATCCCTAACACGATGAAAGGTCATATTGATTATTAAAATTTCACATTCTATATACCTTTTTATGATATCTTCGTCATAACGCGTGTCACTGATGAGCCCTAAAGATGCTATTTTTGGATGTTTTAATATGAAACCGTAACATTCCACGCCATGGTGAATTAGCTTGACCGCCTCGATACTTCCATCGTGTAGCTCGGTTCCTTTTTTATCTTGCCAATAATGAACGTTTCCTATTTTTGTTTGAAAGTGGGAAAGCAGGACGCGACCTTCCCCGAAAGCGGCGTCCTCAGGGAGAATGAGGGTGCCACGTCTTTTAAAACCGCCGTGGGTTATGGCTTCTACCATTACGTTTATATCATTGCTATGATCCAAGTGCTTATGGGTGAGAATGATAGTTTCGAGGATCTCTGGAGCAAATGGTTTCCCGGCCTCGCAGATCTTCACAAGTGATCCAGGTCCGGGATCGATTAGGACATGGTGCCCGTAAAGACCCAACCATATACCCGCTGTAGAACGAGTCTGGTTTATCATGACAAACCTCGCTCCGCCCGTTCCCAAAAACTTTAAGAAAGCTCCGTTGTAAAAAAGGTCGAAATCATCCTGCATTACTCGTCATTGCTCCTTGAAGTAGGGCAGCATCTCCTTAAATTCAGGAGTCCCGGACACATTTAGCCATTGATACACTATGCTTTCAGTGGGTAGCACAAGGGCTCCGCATTGTGAAGCGGCTTTAAGCGCCGCGAGATTGTGCTCTTCTTGCCTGCTTCCCACCGCTTCCAGTGCCACGACTACCTGGTATCCTTCCTTTAGCAAATCTAAGGTTGTGGCTAAAATGCATATGTGTGTTTCAATTCCCGCCAGTACGATTTGCCTTCGTTCGTTTCCAAGAAAATCAATGAAGCCAGGTTCATCGTAGCAGGAAAAGTGTACCTTCTCAAATCGAGGGGTTTCGGGGGAGAGAAGGTCTGATATATCTGAAACTGTTGGACCAAGTCCTTTCGGATATTGTTCAGTGTATTTTACGGGGATAGAAAGTACTTGTGCGCACCTTAGCAAAAGCTTAGAATGTTTTACGATTGATTTGTTATTTGCTATGACAGGCAACAGTCGCTCTTGAACGTCTATTATTACCAGCTGAGATTGATTTTTTTTAAGCTTATAGGATATCATAGGATACAGTCCCCTTTCCATGGGTTATTTTATATTTATTTTGCTTCAAAAGCATTAAATTTTCCACTAGAATTTTTATTACCATTGTGTTATTCTCGTTCGGCCATCAAATGTACAGGATGGCGGGAGGTGTAGGAGTCATGACGAATAAGAAGGATAGACATGATGCTGACGACAGCGAACAACTTTATGTGGAGGATTTGTTGAAGATGATGTCCATGCAAGAGTACCCACCGTTTATAGAAAGGTTGCTCTCTCAGATGCAAGGGTTCATGTGGGGCTTCGTGTCAGATGGCGATGAGGTCAAGCGTATAGAGGATCTCGCATCCGAAGGGTATGATCTCGATGACCCCCAGTATATGCTTGAACAGCTGGCGTGGGTCAAGGAATACGCTGACTTAGTAGCTCCTGAGATTGAGGAATGTAACCATGAAGAGGCAGTAATTCTTTCTTTTACTCCAGTGGATAACGAGGAAGCGATAAGATGGGCCATAGATCACGCAGCGCTATTTGCTCGTGATACCTGCCGCAGGATATGGATCATAGGAGAAAATTGGGATTTAAGCGAGGTGCTTCAGTATTCAAAGCATATGAAGGCCCTGGCAGAAATCGGTGTTTCGCTTCGCTTCCTTCTTCTAACACCTTGGGGTTGGGCTGAAGTCCCGCTTTTTAAGGAAGTAAGCAGTGACGAAAAACGTGGCTTACTCTGGAAAGGAAAGCTTCGGAGAAGAAACAATAACCTGCCCAAGAGTAACGATGATAGCAAGACATCTTAGCTGAATAAAACTAAAGGGGCGCCAAAGCCCCTTTAGTTTTATTAATGTTAAGATGGATTAACTTAGCGAAATTAAGGGATAAATTTGATTAAATCATCCCCCACATATCATGTGAATAACCTGAACATCGTCTCCATCGTTAACAACGGTTGTTTCAAATTTATCGCGAGGAATGGGTTTATCGTTTATCCAAACTCCGATCATTGGAAATATGTATCTTTTTGCTTCGAGGATGTCTTTAACCGTTAACCCCGGACGCCACTGCATTTCCTCGCCGTTTACCTTGATCAAGTCTTTACTCCTCCCACTCATCCTCGGGCTTCGAATGTTTTTTAACCACTTCAACTACCTCAGGATAATCAATTCCAAGGCGCTTTAAGGTTTCTAAGGTAGGAATGCCATTTTTGTTCCAACCCCGTCGCTTGTAGACAGCGTCAACTAATTGTTCCCATTGGGGTAAGCGGTACTCCTGGAGTTTCTTGATTTTTTCCTCGGTCGTCAGTCCTTCAGGATCAACGCCAGCAGCTTTTAATTCGTTATCGTAATACTCAGCTCTTGCTTCCCATTCATCTGGGAATACCGGGCCTATCGCCCTTAAGGGGATATAGTGGTCTTTGCGAGTTCCTTTGCCGAGTCTCAATTGGAAAACGCGCTGGAAGTTATAAACTCGCTCGGATTGTATTATGAGCACCTCTTTTGTGATATTTTTTCCCGTAACGGCATTAAAGAGATCTACGTAATTTTGAACATGTTCCGGCACTTTTGCTGCTTCAATGCCTTTGTATTTGATCGCGTTATCCGCCGGTTCTATGTCGTTCCATGGCAATTTACACACGCCCACCAATGAAAACCATAACCTGAAGTTTGGGAAGTAGTGGAGCGCTTCGGCTTTATCTTCAAACGTTGGAAGTTGTTTGTTCACTCTGTCCATGAAAATCAGCCAAGCTTCGTCATGTTGAGGTCCCTTTAATGTAAGGAAGTAGCCGCCCCACTGGGCAACGGATTCCTTTGGAACGTATTCCGAAACCTCTATGCCTTGGCCTTCCATACCGATCTTTTCAAGGACATCAAGTGGCGCGCCGTATTTTTCCGCAAATATCTTTTTCATGCGATGTACGCCAAGACCCACAGTGCGAGCAAACTCGTCGTCACCCTGTGCCATCCTGTGTATCAATTCCATGATATCGTCCTTTGCGCCGAACTTCAGTTCAAGCCCCTTTGTTATCTCTTTGTTTAGGAAGCCAAGTTCGTAACACTCACAGACAAAGGCGAAGCCCGTCCCAAGCGAGATGGTGTCTAGTCCGTAATGGTCAGCATAAAAATTAGCCTCAATGATCCATTCAGGGTCGAAAATGCCAATATTTGAGCCCATTCCCGCGCACGTTTCGTATTCTGGGCCGTCGACGGTTACTTTTTTGCCTTTAAGAGGACCGGTTTTAAGTTCAAAGCCATCGACGGCTTTGGCGCAAGCCATAGAACATCCATGCCAGCATCCGTCGGGGATTCCTTGTGTAAAGAGCTTTCCAAATACCTCAGAATGGATTTTATCAGCCTCCGGGTGTTGACCAAACTTGTAATTGTGAACGGGAAGTAGGTGGTACTCATTCATTATTTCGTTTAAATGAGGCGTTCCTACCTTGCGCATTTTGTTTTGCTGGTCGTCTAAGTCTCGAATTTCTTTATGGAGTTTAAGCCCGACCTTTTGTAAAGTGGATAAATCAGCCGGGTTGTTGCTCGTTGGACCGATCCCTCTTTTTCTTACAACGATTGCAGCCAGTTTCTTATTTCTAAAGACCGTGCCGCCTCCGCCCCTTCCTGCTTGCTTTAAGCGCGGAGCTTTACGACGTAAGTCATAAAAGCTCATGTTTAGACATCCCCAATAGGAGTTTTCCGCGCCCTTGCCCGTTGATACCACTGAAATATTACGCTTGTCTTCTTCGTTTTCTGCAAAGTATTCGTGTAAGGCTTCAGTCACGGTAAATGCGTTTACATCTTCAAAAGGTGATTCGTAAATTTCCACTTTATTGTTGTCTCCATCGATGAAAACGATGACGTCGCGGTCAGCTTTGCCCTGAATTTCTAAGGCGTCCCAGCCAGAAAACTTTAGAA
>Ga0209508_1000961_pt1 | contig 24615 bp, 22 predicted proteins | sample AD_UKC129_MetaG_FD_184427 | JGI IMG/M metagenome (GOLD analysis project Ga0209508, IMG submission 184427) | Active sludge microbial communities of municipal wastewater-treating anaerobic digesters from Canada - AD_UKC129_MetaG (SPAdes) (version 2) | ecosystem: Engineered > Bioreactor > Anaerobic... | reverse complement strand
CCCCTTTTGTCCGTTCAAAACCTTTCCGTCACATACGGGGCCATCAGGGCGCTTCACGGCGTCTCGATGGAAGTCTACAGGGGCGAGATAGTATGCGTCATTGGCGCCAACGGAGCCGGCAAATCGACCCTGCTTAACGCCGTAATGGGAGTGGTGCGCCGGGAATCGGGAGAGGTGATCTTCGACGGCAAGGCCCTTGCCAAAAGGAGCTATCAGGTCGTGGCCCAGGGCGTATCGCTGGTGCCCGAGGGCAGGCGAATATTCAGCCCCCTCACCGTCCACGAAAACTTGATGATAGGGGCCTTTCCGCGAAAGGACATGCGTCAGATTGAAGAAGACCTAGAATGGGTGTACGGCCTTTTCCCGAGGCTTCAGGAAAGAAAGGACCAGTACGCGGGCACCCTTTCCGGCGGAGAGCAGCAGATGCTCGCCATCGGGAGGGCCTTGATGTCGCGCCCCCGTTTGCTCCTCTTGGACGAGCCGTCGCTGGGGCTTGCTCCCATCCTGATAAGGGATATATTCAAGGAATTAAAGCGCATCAACGGGGAGGGAGTGACCATACTCTTGGTCGAGCAGAACGCCAGGCAGGCCCTCATGCTTTCAAACAGGGGATACGTCCTGCAGACGGGTCGCATCGTGCTTGAGGGCCGCTCTCAGGACCTGCTGGTAAACCCCGACGTAACGGCCGCCTACCTGGGCAAGCTCAAGAAATAGCGGACGTAGGAACCACGCGTTGTCCGATATGTGTTGATACTTTATGCTAAATGAAGGATTATTTATTTAGAATTTTTTTAATTTTGCCCATTGCAAATAAGTATACATAGTGTTAATATCACCTAACACGAAACTATGGGCGATTATATGGGGAAACGATGATCCCTTTGCATCTACCTAAACGGGCGCAAGAGCGAAGGGTGAGAGAGTAGCGCGACCGGCCCCATCGAGGCGCTGATTTTAAATCAAGCGCTGCAATGGGGCCTTTGTTTTATGAAGCTTGAATGCGAAAGAGAGTGTGGCGGAAGTTATGGTTGTAAGTTTTTATTACGGGATCCTTCATGCTGCCTTTATTTTATGCCTGTATCTCATATTCATCTGGGGCATAGAAGACCTCTTGGTGGACATCTTCTATTGGACGAGGCAAATCTACCGAAGGCTTTTTGTATATACCAAATATCCCCGTCTGACCGTTGAGGATCTATACAAAAAAGAAGAGCAGTGGATTGCCATCATGGTCCCGGCGTGGCAGGAAGCCGGAGTGATCGGCAAGATGCTTGAGACGACGATCAAACATCTGGATTACGATCGCTACGTCATTTTTTGCGGCACCTATGTAAACGACCCGGAGACTTCGCGCGAAGTTGATCTTATATCGGAAAAATGTCAGAAGGTCGTCAAAGCCACGGTGGCTCACCCGGGACCTACCAACAAAGCGGACTGTCTTAACTTCGTCGTCCGTGAGATACATTCCTATGAAGTGCAGCACGGAATAAGCTTTTCGGGATATGTCTTGCACGATAGCGAGGACATAGTCCACCCCCTGGAGCTGAAGCTCTTCAACTATCTGCTCCCTCGAAAGGACATGATACAAATTCCGGTCACGGCGCTGGAGCGCTCATGGAAGGATTTCGTGGCGTGCACTTACATGGACGAATTCAGCGAGTGGCACTTGAAGGACCTTTTAGTCAGAGAAAGACTGACCAAGACCATACCAAGCGCTGGGGTGGGTACCTGTTTTAGCCGGCGCGCCATATCTTTTCTGAAACAGAAAAACGGAGGCAGTCCTTTCCCCACTGATTCTCTGACAGAAGATTACGCAGTCGGATTGACGTTGGCGGAGGCGGGAATGGGTGGCATTATCTTATATTTCCCAATCGCTGTCCGGGGCAAGAAGGGCATAAGGAGGACAAGGAAGCTTTTCGTATCCGTATCTGAGTATTTCCCTGACACCTTTTGGACGGCCGTCAGGCAGAAAAGTCGCTGGATACTGGGCATTGCATTGCAGGGAGCCAAGACGTTCGGCTGGCGTGGAGATATATTCGATAAGTTCTTTCTGTACAGGGACCGTAAGGGCTTATTTACCTCTTTCGTTAATTTCCTGGCCAATATATTGTTTATCAATTACATGCTTTTGTTTGTTGGTCTTAGGCTTAATTTTTTGCCTTCATATAACTATGCTATCCCTAGAACATTATTGATCTTTAACATATTTTTCCTGGCAAACAGATTATTGCACCGCGCATTGTTTGTCTTCTTGCTTTACGGTTGGAAGCAATCGCTTTTAAGCATACCACGAATTTTTGTGGTCAACTTTATAAATTTTTGCGCTACATTGAGGGCATTGAAGCTCTTCGGCGAGCATCTTTTATCGGGTAAGCCCCTGGTGTGGGATAAAACGCAGCACGTCTACCCGACCGAGGAACAGCTCGTCACCTACAGAAGACAATTGGGCGATATCCTATTGCAGTGGAAGTCCTTGCGGGAAGAGGACTTACGGGCTGCATTGCATGAGCAAAGGGAAAGCAACAAGTTATTGGGAGAAATATTGATGAAGCACAGGCTGATCGACGAGGATACCCTTTTTAAGGCGCTCTCCGAACAGTTGGGGTTGCCGTTGGTATCCCCCCATGAGATCAATGTGGCAGCGATAGCAGATGTATTGCCCAAGAAGTTATGCGCCGATTATCTCGTCTTTCCGGCCTCGATCGAGAAGGATGGGACGCTTCGGGTTGCCGTCACCAGGGCTGTTGCGCAGGAATGCCTGAACGAAATAAAGAAGCACTGGACGGGGCCACTAAAGTTTTGCCTGATGAAGGAAAGCGATATGCTCAATATACTGGGTGATCTTGCTCACATGGAAATGAGCAATCAAAACTAATATAGGGATGATACCATTCATGAGAAGGGCAGAAAGACATCTTATTGCACCATGTATCTGCATTCACGGCAAGGATATGCTGAGGTTGCTTGCCGTTTTTGCCTTTGCGTTGTTTTTTTTATTGCCCGACATCTTTACGCATGCACATGCCTCCACGCCTTCTGCCTATGACCTTTACGAAGCGGGCAGGACAGAGGAAGCAAAGGGCCTTGCCGAAGAGCTTTTGAAGAAAGATCCCAAAAACCACTCCCTCAGAATGCTTTATGCGGAAATACTGAGGAAAGAGGGAAAGCCCCTGGAGGCAAGAGAGCAGGTCACCAGGGCAATTTTGGGAGGCCTGCGTAACGGCTATACCCATTCGACGCGGGGCTATTTGTCGCTTGAACTGGGCGATCCGCAAGGGGCGTTTGAGGATTTTGAAAGGGCCCTCGAGTTTGACGACCTTTCCGAGGATGCTCGAGAAAACGTGCGCTTGAGCCTGGTTAACCTCTCCATCGAGCTTAACGATGCCGGTAAGGCGTTAAAATATATGGCCAATCATGACGACCCGAAGGTGTTTTACGGCGTCGCACGGCTCGTCTCAAACACAGTGTCGGGCAGCGGGTTAAGAAGTTATATGGACAGGTTGTCCAGCATGGCCCAATCGGATTCGCAGAGGGCGGAAGTGCTATGGGCGCTTGGAGAACACGAAAAAGCTCAGGGCAACCTTGAGGCCGCGGCGAAGCTGATGTCGGAGGCCATGTCCCTGTACCCCCGGTCGGCTACCCAGTACAGGCTGCTTTCGCTTGCCTACCTCTTTGTAGACCTTGACGAGGACGACATGGCTGCAAAGCTCTTCGACGAGGCCTTGTCCGATAACTGCGGGGCGTCTCCCGAAGCCTTGGCCGATGCCGCCTACGCCTTCAAAGGCGCAGGCAACAACAGAAAGAGCATGCATTATTTTACGAGGAGCATCAAAGCGTACAGAAACCGCGGCGAAAATGACGAGGAATCGAAGGGCTGGATTTACTCCCTTCGGCGCGAGAACTCCAACTTGGAACGACGATGGGGCATGTACACATCTTATTTTTACCAGGAGAACGGATACCCCGGCTATATTTTGGGCAGGACCGTCTCCGGAGGCGAAACTCAACAGATGTGGCAGGAGATCTACTATCAGATGATAAACGACAATGGCAGGCAGTTGTCCATGTATGTGTCTTACGGGTTGACCTTGAGCGCCGAAAACGACAATGAAGGTTGGGATACGGGGATGTACGTTCTGGGCATCAGGTACAAGCCTATGGGCGACGCAAACTTGAACATCGCCTTGGAAAGGCACTGGAAGCAGGACGAGCCTAACGACTGGCAGGTCCGCATGGGCTATTCATGGGACAAAGGGTCCGATTTGAACGTGACGGATCCCAGTTGGGATTATCTTTTTTATTACGGCGAGGTAGCCCACCTGTTGGATGAAGGGCGGACCTTTGGGGTGGTAGAGTGTAGGGCTGGCAGAAGCACGCGTTTGGGAGGGGAAAGGGGAAAGGCCGTCTTTACGCCTCACCTCTTTTTCCGCGGCGATTACGACAGCGATCCTATTGCCTTCGAGGGCATCGATTCATCCGATGAGGAATGGGCCTTGAGCATTGGCCCGGGCTTGATGTGGAGGATATGGTACAGGGAAGACGATTATCATGCGCCACGTTCGTACCTCGACATCATCTTTCAATACCGTTTCAAGCTAAGCGATGCGGATAGGGCTGAAGGCCTATCCATCAGGATAACCAATGCCTTTTGATGGTTTAAAATTTTATCATAAATCCTTCCTTAAAATAAAATCTCTTTAAAAATATATTGTACTTAATCATTATCATACCTCCTAATTTCATTTTCATAGATGTAGATAATTTTTCTGAGGCCAGAACTATTTCACTGGATTATGGTAGCTTCATCATATTTGATATAATCTTTTCTATTGCTAGTTATTGCTTTTTACAAGCTATAAGACGATATTATATATTGATATTACACAAAATATATGATATTGGCTTCTTCCCCTAAAATTCCCCTGCAGGAATTGAAATAGAGCCATAAATTACTTGCCACGATGCCAAATATTTGGTATATATTTTGCATCTAAACCTCGAAAGGGGATTTTGTACTTATAATGACTCACGAAAGTACACTATGGCATAAAAAACTCCAATTAGGCCAAATATTGATCGAGCAAGATTGTATTCATGCAGAACAACTTGAAATGGCCCTTAAGGAGCAAAGTGTTACTAATCTCCGCCTTGGCGAAATTCTCGTCAAAAATGGATGGATTACGGAGAAAAATTTGATCGAGGCCATCTCAAAACAGACGGACTTGCCCTTTGTCTCTCTATCCATGTTTCATCCTATGAAAGAGGCAGTTGATGCCATTCCCGAAAATATGGCAAGGAGGCTTGAATTAGTTCCTCTCTATATTGACGAAAATTCTCGCAGGATAGTCTTGGCTGTTTCAGATCCTTTCAATATATTGGCTCTTGATGAGATAAGGATGACAACAGGAATGGATGTTGACATAATGATAGCCACCCTTTCCGATATCAAACGTGCGATAGATTGTTTTTACAGCGTCAAGTCTAGCGTCGAGCAAGCTTTGATCGAGGTCGTCGAAGAAGTAAAAACGGAGTTCGATCTGTCGAAGGATCAAGAAGCAGGTTCTATCGACGATGCTCCCGTGGTAAAGCTTGTTAACACCGTATTGGGGCAGGCTGTCGAAGCAGGCGCATCCGATGTCCACATGGAACCCTTCGAAGCTGAGACACGGGTCAGATATAGGGTAGATGGAGTTTTATTTGATATGCTAACCTTTCCCAGACATCTTCACGCCTCTGTTTCGTCGCGCATAAAAATAATGTCTGGCATGGACATTGCTGAGAAGCGCCATCCTCAAGACGGGAGAATGTTCCTTCGCGCAGCGGGCAGGCGCATCGACATAAGGGTCTCGAGCCTTCCCGCCATTTACGGCGAAAAGCTGGTCATGCGCTTGCTCGATCAGGCCACGGCCATGGTGGGCCTGGAAAAGCTCGGGCTGGATCCCGAGGAGAGAGTGGTCCTGGACAAGATCATAGGGGCACCTTACGGCATCATATTGGTAACGGGGCCGACGGGGAGCGGAAAGTCGACCACCCTTTATTCAATACTGCAGACCCTTAACTCCTACGACGTGAACATCACGACGGTGGAGGACCCCGTCGAGTACACCATTGCGGGGGTCAACCAGGTGCAGATAAACGAAAAGGCGGGCCTTACCTACGATACTGTCTTAAGGTCCATTTTACGTCAGGATCCAGACATAATATTGGTAGGTGAAATGCGTGATACCGAGACGGCCCAATTAGCAGTGAGGGCGGCCCTCACGGGACACTTGGTGCTGTCGACGCTTCACACCAACGACGCCCCAAGCTCCATCATAAGGATGGTAGACATGGGAATTCCCCCCTTCCTCGTGTCCTCTTCCGTGGTCGCCGTGATGGCGCAGAGGCTGGTCAGAAAGCTATGCCCCCGCTGCAAGGCGCCCTACGAGCTGCCGCAGGACGTGGCCGAAAGCCTGGGTCTTGACGGCTTCACGACCGTCTACAAGCCCGTGGGCTGTGATGAATGCCGCGGCACGGGCTACAGGGGAAGGACGGCGATCTTTGAGATAATGAAAATGTCAGAAAGGCTGAAGCATGCCGTAATGAAGAACACTTCTTCAGATGAGCTCGGCATGATTGCCATAGAAGAAGGCATAACCACATTGCGCGCTTCAGGCACAAGAAAGGTAATACAGGGAATAACTAGCCCTCATGAAGTACTGTCGATAACATTGAGATGACAGAGGTATTATAATGTCACTACGGTTTGAAATCCAAGACCTGTTCTCAGAAGCCTCAAGGAGAAATGCGAGCGATATTCATATATCCGTAAATGTTCCTCCTATATTTCGTGTAGACGAACAGCTACGTCGCATCGATCATCCTCCGTTGTCGGTTGAGGATGTCAAGATGATATTATCCAGGCTGATCTCTGATCTTCAGTTTAAGCGTTTTTACAGCGAAAAGGAACTCGATTTCAGCTTTAATTTTCCTTTAGGCAATGGAGAAACCATTCGCTTTAGGGGAAATTGTTTCTTTGAGAGAGGCAATATTGCTATTGTCTTAAGGCTCATCCCACAAGAGATTCGCCTCATAAAAAATCTCCTCCTTCCATCTCAAATTCAGGAAGTGGCGAAAAAACGCCGAGGTCTTTTCCTCGTCACGGGCCCATCGGGACACGGTAAATCTACCAGCCTTGCGGCCATAATACAGGAGATAAATTTAACAAGGAACTGCCATATAGTAACCATAGAAGACCCAATCGAATATATGTTTACCTCGGTGAAATCACTGATACATCAGAGGGAAATAGAAGTGGACGCTGCAAGCTTTGCAGAAGCACTAAAAAGGACCTTGCGTCAGGACCCGGATGTCATAATGATAGGGGAGATGAGAGACCTGGATACGACAAGGGCCGCCATAACGGCAGCCGAAACAGGACATCTGGTATTGAGCACGCTTCATACCCCCGATAGTTCCCAAAGCATTGACAGGATTTTGGACATTTTCCCGGCTTATCAGCAGGACCAGGTTAAGCTGCAGCTGGCTAACATCTTGATAGGAGTCTGTTCACAACAACTCATTCCACTTTTGGAAGGCGGCAGAATAGTGGCGACGGAGTTGATGTGGGCTGTACCGGCAGTGTGCAATTGCATAAGGGAAAGGAAGATCCATGGCATAAAAAACATCATACAAACAGGGCTGGACCAGGGCATGCACACCATGGACCAGGACCTAATCCGTTTGGTAAAAGAGGGCAAACTGCCCAAAGATCTTGCTGCTTCTTACGCCTTGGAGCGGAAGGAATTTAACAGGATGCTTTATTTATAGAAAGGTCAAGCGATATGGCTTACAGCTACAGAGCAAGGAGTAAAGAAGGAAAGATAATTAGGGGAAATCTTGAAGCCTGTTCCGAAGTTGAAGTTATTCAGTGGTTGAAAGAAAGATCATTTTATCCCATAGAAATCGTGAAGATTAGGACATCAAGGGGTAAGATTCTAAGGGATAGCCTGCAAATCATGCCACCTGTAAGGCTGAAGGATAAGGCCATATTTTTTCGACAGTTGGCCACTATGCTTCAGGCAGGCATTACCTTGGGCAGCGCCTTGGACATGATAGCAAAACAGACTCAAAACTATCGCTTATCCCAAGCCATAAGGGATATAAAGATAATGGTCGACAAGGGCGCATCCCTACACGTTGCTATGGCCACAAGAAAGGAATTTTCAAATCTCATGATTGCTATAGCTAGGGCCGGGGAGGAGGGGGGGATATTAGAGTCAAGCTTAGACAGGCTTGCAACCTTCCTAGAACGCCAGGATGAGCTGAGGAAAAAGATCCTGTCTGCCTCGATCTATCCGGCTGTGGTTATGTGCTTTGCCCTTTTCGTCGTATTGTTGTTAGTCACGGTGATAATGCCGAAGTTCGCCAGTGTCCTTGCGAACTTAAACGTCCAGCTCCCCTTGCCCTCCAAGGTTATTTTGGGTTTTTCCATATGGTTGAGCTGTTACTGGTATTTGCCTCTATTTATAGTTTTGTTTTTGGTTTTGGGAATATACATCCTTTCGAGAAGAAAAGAGACTAAGGCAAGGCTCGATGCTTTAAGGCTAGGGCTACCCCTTTTCGGTGATATATGGAAAAAGACAGTACTAGTCAGGACGTTTAGGACATTTGCTGCCCTTGTCCAAGCAGGTGTTCCTATTCTTTCGGCCTTAGAAATGACGGGAGGTGTTTCGGGAAGTGTCCTCGTCGAAGATGCCTTTGCACAACTGGCCGACCAGGCAAAAAGAGGTGTTTCTCTTGGTGAAGCGGCAAAAAAGATAGCAATTATACCCCCACTACCCACCTACATGATGGCCATAGGCGAGCAGACGGGCAGGCTTGAGATAATGGTGGATAAGGTGGCTGATTGGTTTGAGTTTGAGCTTGATGAAAAGATTAAATGGCTTACGTCTATACTTGAACCCCTGCTTATAGTCTCTGTAGGCGGAGTGGTGGCCTTGGTTGTGTTTGCCGTATTCATGCCCATAATTGGTTCAATTCAGGGTTTACTAAATGGTTTTTAGTTGATAATATATCCTATATAAAAAATATTTTAAGACATATAATATTATTTACAACATATATAATATAATATCAATCTATTCAGTATATAAATGATTATTATATTATTGTATAACAATATTTAATATTTTCTTGAGAAAGGATGATTTAATTGAACAGCAATGTCATAAGAAAGTTTAAAAAAAGCAGATCAAAAGAAGGTTTTACTCTTGTTGAAATTTTGGTTGTCATGATAATCATTGGAATATTAGCTAGTGGGATGGCTCTAGTAGCTGGAGGAAGCAGAGATATTGCCGAAGCAACGAGAATAGCGAGTGATCTTAAAAATGCAAAGGTGGCAGCTATGATGTGGGTCGTTGATGATCCAAATGGAGCTAACGTCAATACTTGGAAGAGTGAAGCTCATACCTATCTCGATAGATATCTTGATAAACCGATATCTACTAACGATAATTATAAATTTGAAACAATTACGCTCAATGATAGGGATGTTTGGTTATTAGGATATAACTTATCTGGCGTAAGAGAGGGCGTGATAAAGAAGTTAGCTGAGCAAGCGGAATCTGTGGGTCTATTTGAAAAAGTTGAGACCAATAACGCTCAGTCGCTTGCTACCTTCAAAGGTGGGGATGATAGCAACAAAGTGATCTATGTAATTGTCCAATAGCTATTGTGAATTGATATGACACGGCGCGGTTTTTCGCTGATAGAAGCTTTGGTGGCGATGATCTTTATCCTTGTCGCGCTGATACCAATGACAGCCATGTCTGCAGCAATAAATAAGCTTTATACAACTTCGGCCGCTAGGGAACGAGCCATGTTGCTTGCCTTGCAAAAGTTAGATGAGCTTGAGGCAGAAAGGTCAACCGAGTTATTCGGCGGATCTCAAATAGTGGATTGCTATAACATGACCTGGACTATTGGAAATCCACTACATGGACTTAGGGAAGTCAAGCTTACTATTACCTGGGACGATGGGCATAGCAAGCTTGAGATCATAAGACAGGTGAGTACTGGTGCAGACAACATCTCAACTTAGATTGCGCAAGGGTTTTGTGCTAGTTGAAGTACTTGCGTCTATCGTCATTGCGTCTATTGTTGGCATCTCTGTAGCGGAGCTTGTTTCGCTCTTTCTCAAACAGCTAGATCAGGTAACAGACCTTGTAACGGCTCGTCAACGCGGAGAAATGATTTTATCTCAATTGGAGCTACCTGTGCTTCGTGCAGGTTTGTTCATGCCAAATACTCCTGATGTCTTTATCTCAACATTTAAAGTTGGTTCGATGGATTTGGTTAAAGGCGCCCTGCAAAAGGTCGTTGTAGGCTGGAACAAGCCTGTCTTTTTATGTGAAGCAGTTGATGGGAAGGAGACAAAATATTTCAAAAAAATGGGCATCGTTTACTCTTTAGATTCGAGCATCGGAATATTGACCGAACGCGATGTTGAGGCGGGACAAGAGGTTTCCCTTAAATTGTCCTCACCATGTCCAGGTGATCAATTGAGGGCAGCAACCACTTTGATAGGCACTGACTGCTGGGTTACATTTTCAGGTTGCGAGACACCCTATCTCATTAAGGCCATAAATAATGTTAATAAAAGCTTAACCGTTATGGCGTCCCGTAGAGATTTGATACCACTTTTCTCGGAGCTTCAATATGTCCGGGCTTTGTGTGCCTATGTTGATTTCCCCGGCGGGGCATCTCCAAGTTTTTGCCTCCAGGATGTAACGCGTGGTTCTGCACAACCCATAGCAGACAGCATATCTCAAGTGCTTTTTTCTTTTGATGAGTATAGCAAGATATTGTCGGTTTATTTGTTAATCAGAGGAAATCATAGATTTTCGAGGCAGATCACACAGGGCGATGTCAGCGGTTGGCCTATTAATGACACTATAACTGATGAGGATAGGCATTATAGATTGATTGCTATGGCTGCCTCCTGGAGGGTTAGAAACTGGCTCGAAGAAAGGCAGTAGTTTTACCTCTGGTTTTGATAGCATTCTCTTTAACAAGCGTTTTAGTGGCAGCGTGTTTTTATATTGTTGGAAACTATTATTTAAGCGCTAACCAGATGATGATGGGCAATCTTCTTTATAATGCCGCAGTGAACGGCATTGAGGAAGGGAAAGGATGGGTTAATTCAAACGTGAAGTCAGGAAGATTTCCTCGCTGGGTGGACAAAAATGGTGACGGATTGCTTTCGTCAAACGATAAACCTGACGACGCTGCTCATGTTTACGAAGCGCTTATAGCCAAGGTTGGATCAACGGATAGAGGAATTCTTAACATCACGACCGAATACGGGATCAAGAAATGTGTGGTAGTTTACGACCTGGCCTACGAGCCCGCTTTGGACTTGGCCTATGAAAAGGGATTTCCCCCGCGTATTCGCCCGCAGGTCGAGGAAGGTGATGATGTCTTCGAGAGTGAGGACAAAAAATGGATGGACAAATATATTACTAAAAACAATGTAGGGATTTATCTTATACGATGTACCGCTACATATAAAGAAAGAACTTGCACCATTGAACAGGCATTTACAATAAGGGAGTAGTCGTGATGGTAAATGTCGATCTAAGGCCGAACGAAATCAAGGTGGTCGAAGGAAAGAAGATTGACCTTTCAAGGGTTATTGCTTTGACGTTAATTGTTGTATTTGTGGTCGTATCGTGTTTTGTAATCATCTATGACTTTTTTATTATGAAGAGACTTGCAACGGAAAGGCAAATCCTTGAAGCCGATACAAAAAAGCTGATCCTCGAGAATAAGAAGTTGGATAGCTATCTAGCGGAAGTTGACGCACAGTTGGACCTTTATGAGAACGCTCTGACTCTGCTGAAAGAAGATATCCTTTCCATTGAATTTCTTACTGCTCTTGTGGCTGCATTGCCAGATAATGTATGGCTTACAGGTTTGAAAGTTGTTTCGGGAAGAGCTGACGTAAATGGTTATGCCTTTGCCGAAAACGATATAGCTGCCTTTGCTTTAAAGCTTCTTAATGTAAATGTAGTTAGATCTATAAGTCCCTTGGTGACTTCAAAGGGGGAAGAGAGGAACTTAGAAGTTCAAGGGCATACTACAGTAAAGTTCAACTTTTCTTGCATTTTAGAAGACCTTGTTTCAATTCAGGATCCTGTCAAGGGAGCTGAAGGCGATGAAGATAAGCACTAAAAAAACGCTCATCATTTTCGTCTTTTGCCTTTTAATTGGAAGTTTTTTATGGTTTCAATATGCTTTATGTTCAAACATCATAATAAAAAAGGCGGCCATAGCAAGTCTATCTAAAGAAAAGGCAACCTTAAGAGAGGCTATATCGCGAAAGTATGCTTTGCTTATTGCCTATAAAGATGTTGTTCAAAAAGTAGGAACGTTCCAGTTTTCTTTTCCGACAGACAATGTTGCTTTTTTCGCCGCATTAGAGGGGATTATGGCAAGCAGCAGCCTAAAGATTATAGCAATAAATCCCATTAGTCGGTCTTGCGCTGATTACGTGACGGCAGTTAGAGTGACATGCGAGGGTGATTGCTACGAGTTACTAGATGCTATTTCCCGAATGCGGAATAGCAAGATGATCATGCGTCTTTCTTCTTTGGAAATAACTGAAAAAGACAAGGATTGCGTAAGGGCAGATATATTGATAGAAACCATTATACATAGGAAGTGAAAGGTTGTGAGAGGAGCCTGGAAAGATGGTCTCTATTCTTTGTGGCAAGAGCTTCTTTATGGGGGCGAGGGCATGCGCTTTTTGCGCATCCTTTTGGCCATTTGCTTCGTCGCAGGAATTGGATGGTCAATATATCTCTACAAACAAATTGTCTGGCCTTCTCGCTTGACCTTTATCGAGATACCGATTGCCAAATCAGCGATTGAGCTGGATCAAAAGCATGTAGATCTTGTTAAGGGTTTTGAGGAAATTGCAGATATACGATCAATAAACTTGGGTATGGCTGATTTAGCTTCAACACTGACCAGGCATGCCTTTAGCGAGCCTCCGATGCCGGTAGTGCAAGAGGCGGTGGTAAAGGAGGCTGCGCAAAGGGATAAGGCTCCTTCTTTGGCGGTGGAGCAAGTGTATTTGCCTCCCCACATGGAAGTTCGCGCCATCATGATATTGGATAAAAGGCCGATGGCGCTGATGAACATCGAGGGCGAGGGCGACGGCCTTATAGTCTCGCCGGGTTACAGGTTCGGAGACGGACGGGGCAGGGTAGTGAGCATTACCCAGACGAAGGTGGTGGTATTATGGGCAGGAACGAGCATGGAATTGGGGTTATAGGCGTTATGATGATGAAAAAAATTGCTCTGATAGTCGCTGCCATGCTTTTCTGTTTTGCTGTCGCTAGCTTCATGTCAGGGCAGGCCTTTGCCCAAACGTCCTCGAGCACGACTGCAGCCGACGATAAAAACGGGAAGCTTGCCGAAAATGCGGCTGTATTTGGAGGAATCGTGATCCATCAGGCAGGGTCGAATTTGCTTTTGATCGAGATAAAGGGGGTCAATTTGCCCGCTCCGAAGATAACGACTTCCGACTCGGGCCACATGGTATTTTTCTTCGAGGGAGCTTCCATACCGGCCGAGAGGTGGACGAGAAGCTACGCATTTCCCCTTTTAAACGGGGTTGAAGTGGTCAACGTGGAAGGCGGGCTTGAGCTGCGGCTTTTTACCACCCAGCTTCTCGAGGTGAAGGAGATGACGGGCACGCCTCCTGCGCCTCTTTACAGGTTGCAGCTTAGGGTTCCCGGCCAGGAAGTGAGCGAGCTTCCCAAGAAAGAGGAAAATCCCTTTCCCTTGGCGCTCCAGACAGGCCCGAAGGATCCCATGTCCATCACGTCGCCGGTGACGCTTGAGCTTAGGGATACGGAGCTTAAGGACCTCTTGAGGCTGCTTGCGAAGTTCATGAAATTGAACGTGATAATAGATCCGTCCGTGCCGCCAAACACCGTCACGCTGAGCGTAAAGGACGCTCCGCTTCGCGAGGTCCTGTCCTACGTCATGCGGATGAACAACTTGAATTACGCCGTCATGGGAAACACTGTGATCTTTGGTACCCCCGAAAGCCTTGGCAAGTCGCTGGGGATGGAGCAGACGAGGTCCTTTAAGATCGCCTATGCCGATCCTAAGCAAGTCCCAACGATCCTTCAAAGCATGGTCGGGGCCACTAACGTTACAGTTGACGAGAGGCTCAGGACCGTGTACGTGACGGGAAGGCCGGACAACTTGCGGGATGCCGAATATTTGCTTCAAAGGATAGACCATCCCGGACGTCAGGTCATGCTTCAGGCTCGCCTTATTGAAGTGAGGGACACAGGCAGGAAGGAGCTTGAAAGCATCATCGATGCCGTCTACAAGCACTGGTGGTTTTCCTACGGGGCGGGCGGCGGCTCCATAGGCTATGCCAATGCGAGCGAACCCGACAAGTTCGATCCCGACGACGACAGGCCGACCTCGCCTCAGGACGTAGGCCTCGTTGACATAACCAACGGCACGCTCAGGCTTTTGGATGTTGGCATAAGAAACCTGGTCGAATCCAACAAGGCAGATATTTTGGCAAGCCCTTCGGTCGTTACCGTGGACGGGCAGAAGGCCTCGATCGCGTTGACCACCAACGTCAAATACATATCCGAACGCGACGATGCTGGTAACCCGATATACAACGAGGAGCGAGTTGGTCCTAAGCTCGATTTTACTCCCGTCGTGGGCAGGGACAACACGGTCACCATAAACGTAACCATCTCGACCGGCGAAGTGGTGGAGTGGAGGTCGGGAGGCATGGGAGAGGAAGTCCCCGTCACGAGCTCCCGCGACGTCACCACCATGGTCAGGGTGAAAAATGGCGAGCCCTTCGTGATTGGCGGCCTTTTCGACAAGAAAAAGACCGACACGGTTTCCAGAGTTCCTGTACTGTCCGATATTCCTCTGCTGGGGGAGATATTTAAGACCCGCACGAAGCGCGACGAGGAATCTGAGGTCGTCACTGTCGTGGTGCCATACATCCTTGACGTTCCGGATACCGCCATAGAGATGAGCGAGCTTGGAAGCTTGAGCCCGGGTGTCACAAAGAAGTGACGTTGCTCCCTTGATGAAGCAGGTTGTTTGCAAGAGGCCCTTTGCCGATAGGCAGGGGGCCTTTTTCGTATCTAAAGGCTTTGTGATGACGATTGATATCCAAATGAAATGGCTGCATAAGACCGCATCGTTCTTTTGCCAGTATCATAGTTTACCTGGATATAAATTGGTGTTAAAATAAATGAACAGAAATTACATTTTCATGCCTTTTCTGAGGGGGGATTGGAAATGGCAAAGGAGAAGGTGTGGTTTGCCGACGCCAACGCGGCAAACTGGGTGGAGTCTCTCGTCGCAAAGGCAAAGGACCTCTTTTACGAAGCCAAGCTCAACGAATGCATCGAAAAAGGAGACAGCGTAGCCATAAAGATACACTTCGGCGAATGGAACAGGACAAGGTGCCTGCGTCCCGAGCTGGTTGCAGCCATAGTCGAGGAGGTCAAGGCCTGCGGTGGAAGGCCCTTCGTATGCGACACGACTACGCTTACCTATCATCCCTACAGCTCCAGGTTCATCGGAAACCTCGCGCTTGAGACAGCCGCAAGGCACGGATTTACCGAGGCCTCCATGGGCTGCCCCGTCGTGGTGGCCGACGGCTTTTCGGGAGATGACGACGTGAGGGTGGAGGTCCCGACGGGCGTCCTGCTCAAAGAGGCTTACGTCGCTGCAGCCATAGCGCATGCTGACGCCATGATAAACCTGGCCCACGCAAAGGGGCACCCCGTCGCTTCCTTCGGCGGATGCATCAAGAACATCGGCATAGGCGGTCAGTCCAAACGGGGCAAGTATCACGAACACTTAGCCCACTGGGGAAGCCCCGAGGACTTCCTGGGATGGCCCGCAAGGCACCCCGAGAAATGCCTTGGCCTGGATTGTCCCTTCCACAAGCTGTGCGAGGATTCCTGCCCCAGGGGAGCATATCACATCGACGAAAAGGGACATCACTTCGATGCGGAAAAGTGCTGGCTGTGCTATTCCTGTCAGATAACGTGCATGTTCACGGGGCATGAGTGCATGGTCTTCACCCCCGATTACTTCCCCTATGCGCAGATAGCCATGGCGGATGCGGCCAAGGGCGTCATGCTCACCTTCGAGGAGGGCAAGGTCGGACATATGGCCTACTGCATAGACGTGGATCCCAACTGCGACTGCATCCCCTGGGCTACGCTTCCAGTTGTTCCCGACATCGGCGTGTTCGCCTCCAAGGACCCCGTAGCCATAGATGCCGCCATACTTGACATGATCGATGCCGCTCCCGCCTATCCCGGCGGTGCCAACAAGGCCCTCGAAAACGTCCAGGGCGGCTACAAACAGGGACAGGACAAGTTCGCGATCACTCAAGGCACGTCTCCAAGATACCAGCTTACCGCAGGAGTCAAAAACGGATTGGGCAAGATGGAATACGAGATCGTGCCCTACACGCCTCCCTACAACGAAGAGCACATCGCAAAGTGGCAGATCAGGCCGACGCCTACGACCCTCATCCAGCGAGAGATGTGGAAGAAGCGCGACTTCGTGCTCGAGGCTGCACCCTATAAGAGGGTTCCCTTTGAGGAGAAGCCGAGCCATGAGGAGTTCAAGGCAGGCGACAGGAAGGAATATCTGAAGAAACTTCCCGTCAAGGAATGGGCTGACGCCGTAGGAAAGGACTAACCACATGTCTGTCGTGAATTTTGTGGGCGCAAGGGAGCGGTGCAGCTCTTCAAAGCTGCTCGAGCGCTTCAAGGGAACCTTGAAAAAGGGCGAGCTTCAGGGCCTATTTTCCCAAGGCGAGCTGGTTGCCGTTAAGTTCGAGGCCGGTGAAAGGGATAACCTCAGATACGTGAGGCCCTTGCTCGTCAAGGCAGTGGTCGACGTGGTCTACTCCCTGGGAGGACAGCCGCTGTTGGTCGATACCTTGAGCATGGGCTCAAAGGCCTCGGAAGTGGGCCGCAGGTGGCTTGAGGCGGTGGTGCTGCACGGCTTTGACGTGACAAGCCTGGGCAAAAGCCCCATGCTGGCCGACGGATATACGGGCGAGGAGGAGATGCTTGTCCAGGTCGACGGCGAGGAGCTCGGCGGTGTGGAGATCGCCAGGGCCGTTGCGGAATCGCAGGCGCTCGTCGTAATCTCTCACGTTACTGCCCATCCCTTTGCCGGCCTGTCCGGGGCGCTGGTTTCATGCGGAGTGGGCTGTGCGTCTTTGAGGGGGAAGGAAAGGATCCATGCTCCCTTGCGCCCCCTATTTATGCAGGATCGCTGTGACGGGTGCGGGCAGTGCGAAAAACATTGCCCGCACGATGCAGTGCGCTTGAAGGACGACAGGCCTTCCCTGGACGACAAAAGGTGCAAGGGCTGCGCTTACTACTGCACGGCCGCATGCCCCGTAGGCGCAGTCGTCATAGACGGCCGCATGGCCAGGCGCTTTCAAAGGCGCGTCGTCGATTCCGCCTTGGCCGTCACAGGGGCATTGCAGGGTAAGGTCTATTATGTAAACATCCTGATGGACGTGTGTCCCTACCCGGATTGCTATCCCTTTTCGGACGTCCCCTTCGTCTCGGACAGGGGAATTTTGATGTCCCATGACCCCGTGGCCCTCGACAGCGCCACTTTGAATGTCTTGGACGAATCTTCCGGCATCCGGGGCAGCATTGCCGAGGAAAGCGAAAGCCTGGGTTCGAGCGATGACAAGCTGCTTCGCATAACCGGGGTTGACCCGACATCTATGATCGCCTATGCTAAAAAATTGGGCATGGGAAGCGACAGCTTTGAGATCCGTAAGGCGTAAAGCGGGGGTGTGATCATGAACGCCGACATCGAAAGAGAACAGTTTGAGGCCATGAAATCGAAGGTGAGGGAAGAAGCTCTTAAGGCCAAAGGCCCAATGGCGATGGCCTTGAAGGACATTCGTCATAAAATAGCAATACTTAGCGGCAAGGGTGGCGTGGGAAAGACCGTCGTCACCGTTAACCTGGCCTCGACCTTGAAGAAAAAGGGTTACGAAGTCTGCATCTTCGACGCCGACCTTCATGGGCCCGCCGTGCCCAAGGCGTTGGGGCTGTACGGCAGGATGGACGTGGTAAGCGAACACGATCACCCCGGCCATCATGACCTTCGCTTTAATCCCTTATTGTCGTCCAACGGCATAAAGGTCGTTTCGGTGGCCTCCATGTGGGCATCGCAGGATCAGCCCATAATGTGGAAGGGAGCCCACAAGATGCGCGCCATACGGCAGCTCATCGCATCGGTCAACTGGGGAAGGGCTGACTTCCTTTTGGTAGACCTTCCACCGGGAACGGGAGACGAGGTCCAGACGGTCATGAGGTCCATACCCAAGCTGGATGGCATGATAGTGGTGACGACCCCGCAGGGGCTTTCCACCATGGTCTGCACCAGGGCCATAAGCGCCGCCAGGGAGCTGGAGGTTCCTTTGCTTGGCCTGGTGGAAAACATGAGCTGGCTCAAATGCCCGTCCTGTGCCACGGAGATGTATCCCTTCGGCAAGGGGCAGGGAGAAAAGCTTGCCCGCCTCATGGAGATACCCTTTTGGGGAAAGATACCCATAGAGCTTGAGATGGGGGAATGCGTCGACGAGGGTGTCCCCTTTGTCGACGAAAAGCCCGACTCCGATTTCAGCAAGGCCATGGACAAGATCGTATCGAAATTGATGGAATCCCTTGGAGAGAATTGATGTGTCATGGGCTACGTTAATGATGCAAGCGAAGGGGAAAAGGGAAACGACAGCGATTTCATCCGTTCCGTAATGGGGATGGGCAAGGAAGCGCTGAAGCTGCTTTATCGCCTGAACACCGACGAGATCACGTTGGACCAGTTCGTCGAGGGGATGGCCTCGCTCAACGCCGCCGATCTATTGGCCGAATATTGGGCTTACGACGAGGGGGACGAGCGGGCCTTCGACGTAGCCAGGCAGATTTTATGGCTCATAAGCTCCCTTGAAAGCGATGCCTACAATCAGTTCGAGCTCTACGGGATAACCGCCTTCCACGAGGATTTCCGCGAACTTCGGGATTATCTTTTAACGCTAGAAAAATATTGTGGCATAAAGCTGTGATGCCTGCCTTCAGGTAATTTGCCGGTAAAGACGAAGCTTCCATAACATAGTGGAAGCTTATCTTTGCGGCTTTTTGTAGGGTTCGTCAATCGATATGCGGTAAAAATTTGTACTAAGTATACAAAAGACCTGATGACTGGATATGCCATGTGATGTTATGATCTACCCAGCATCTTCGAACAGGAGTGATCTCATGAAAAGCTGCCTCCACTGCGGCATATCCATCACAGGGGAAGGGCTTCGCTATGTGGAGCTCCAAAGGCAAGGCACCTCGGTCTGGTGCAGTTCGCGGGCCAAGGTTTACCTCTCAAAAAAGGCCATATGCACCGAAAGCGTTGCCGATGTAGATTTCCTTTATACTGCGCTTAAAAAATTGAAGCGAAAGATAGGAAGGTTTGGCAAAATCAGGGCTGCATTCGGGATCCCGATGAGGGATAGCTACGCCTGCTTCTTGGATTTTCCCGGCGACATGATCTTCGATGATGTCAAAAAATCGCTTCGTTGGCGACTTGAGGAACACTTTCCCCTTTCCGGCGAAGAAGCTTACTACGATGCGGCGGAAGTGGGTTTTCCCTACGGTGGCGATTTATATGATAAAGGACCGCTTAAGAAGTATCTTGTTGTGGCATCCAGCAAATCATTTGTAGACAATATCATGAAAGCTACGACTAAAGCCGGCTTTTTCCCGACGGCCTTGGAGCCCGTATCGGTGGCGCTTTTTAGGAGCGCCTTTGCTCAATTTAAGGACAAAGACGACGCTTCAGCCGTATCTAAGGATGAATGGCAGCTATGTTTTTTCCCTGGAGGGACAATATCATTGATAGCGCTCGGCTACAGAGGAAACGAGATATTTTTCAGGCCTGTAATGGTAGGCCGCCAAATGGCCTTCGAGGATTTGGTCCAAAACGCCGCAAAGGAGATCAACTTTACCGTGGATTACCTTAGCGGATGCTATCCCCATTTTGAGATAAATAAATTGTTTTTGGTCTCATCTGCCAAAAGAGACCTTATCTTGCTCGATGCCTTAAGGTCTGCCCTTAGATTTGAGGTATCCTTGCTCGATCCTTGGGGGACGTTTTCTTACCACGAGCGGCCCAAGGGAAGCGGCTGGGAGGCCTCGCTGGGCTTGGCCCTCAGAGATATTGTATAATTGCATGAAATACCGGTGAGGTGGCATTGTCGTGTCGAATGAGGACCTATATGCACTAAGGCAGAGGATAGAATCAGTGGACGAGGGGATGCTTCGCCTTCTGGAGGAGCGCGTGAAGTTGGCCAAGGAGATAGGCAAGGTCAAGGGCGGAGATTGCATCTACGATCCCGTGAGGGAGACCGAGGTGATAGAGCGGCTTTGCCGTTTGGCCGAAGGCCTGGACCCCAGGTTTGTGAGCTTGCTGTTCAGGGAAGTCATATCCTTTTGCAGGTCCGTACAAAAGCCGACCAGGGTGGCCTGCATGGGCCCTGAGGGCTCCTTTTCCCACGAGGCCGTGATCTCATTTTTGGGCAGGTTCGTGGACGTGGTTTTCGTCGAAAATCCTGCCGAGGTGTTTGACTATGTATCGAAGGATAAGGCCGGCATTGGGGTTGTCCCCGTGGAAAACACCACGGAGGGCACTGTCTATTCCACGCTGGACGCCTTTGCCGCGGCCGAGCCCGGCATTTCCGTGATGGGCGAGGGGCAGATCCCCATAAGGCTTGTCCTGGCAAGCATGGAAGAGGACATGGCAAATATCGAAGAAGTCTACTCCCATCCTCAGCCCTTCGGTCAATGCAGGAACTGGCTTTATAAAAATTTGCCCGGGGCGCGGCAAATACCCACGTCTAGCACCAGCTTTGCGGCGAACCTGGCAAGAACAACCAAGAAAAGCGCTGCCATATGCGGAAGGCTTGCGGCGGAGCTAAGCGGATTGAAGGTCTTAGAGGAGGGCATAGAAGACCAGCCCTACAACGCCACGAGGTTTTGGCTCATCGGGCACGCCGTTGCCAGGCCCTCCGAGAGGAGCAAGACATCGATACTTTTTAACGTCGCCCACAAGCCCGGCACACTGTTTCAGGCCTTGGAGCCGTTATACCTGGCAGGCCTTAACCTTACGCTCATACAGTCGCGCCCGCTTCCCGGAAACCCCTTCGAGTACTTCTTCTTCGTGGACTTCGAGGGCGACATGGAAAGCCAAAACGTCAAAGAAGCCCTCAATATCATGAAGTCAAGGGTCGAGCGCCTGCGGGTATTGGGTTCCTACCCGCAGATCAAAAGGGTGTAAGCTGCCCTCTTGGTTTAGCGCGTCGTTGCGCGGTAGGCGTCCCCTAAAAGCTCTAACGAGGTTTGAAGGACCTTACATTTTCCGCCTTCAGTGGGAAGTACCATCGTGGGCCTTCCGCCCACGAATTTTTTGTCCTTCATCAGATAGGCGACGACTTCATCGAAGGGCCTGTCGGGCCTGACTGGCAGGCCGAAGAACTCGAGCAGTTCGAGCAGTTCGGCTAAGGTCTCGTCGCGGCATAGGTTGAGCATGACGGCCATGCGAGCGGCGACGACCAATCCGATGGCCACGGCGTCTCCGTGCTTTATTTTGCTGTAGCCCGAAGATGCCTCCAAGCCGTGAGCCACGGTATGGCCCAAGTTCAGGCGCGTCCTTGCACCGGATGTTTCCTTTTCGTCTTCCTCGACGATCGAGGCCTTGAGCTCGATACATCGTTTTACCATTTCAAGCAATGTATCCGGATCCCTTTCAAGGATCGATCTTCTGTTATCCGAAAGCCAGCGGAAAAACTCGCGGTCCTCTCCGAGGCCGTATTTTATGACTTCTGCCATCCCCTGCCTGAACTCCTCGTCGGGGAGGCTCAGGAGACAATTGACGTCGACGATGACGCAGCAGGGCTGATGAAACGTGCCTACGAGGTTTTTGCCCTCAGGCAGGTTTACGGCCGTCTTTCCCCCGATGGAGCTGTCCACCTGCGCGATGAGGGTGGTGGGGATATGTACGATATCTATGCCCCGCATCCATGTGGAGGCGGCAAAGCCCGCCGCATCTCCCACGCAGCCTCCGCCTACGGCAAGAATTAAGCCCTTCCTGTCCACTCCGCACTGGCTCAACTTTTCGTAGATGGCCGAAACCTGGCGCAGGGTCTTTCCTTCCTCGCCTCGGGGGAGGAGGTGAAATCCCGAAGCCTCTTTGATCTTCCTTGCAAACATCGTAAACGTAATGGGGTCGCTTATTATGAAGGGCTTTCCGCTGTGAATGCCAAGGAATGCCTGAAGGGTGTCATTTAAGGCCTTATCCGAGGTGAGTATTCCTCTTCCAACGATCACGGGATAGCTCGTGCCCTTCGTCCTTACCTGCAAGGTCTCACATCTTGTCTTTGGCATGTCTTTGGCCACATCAAGGCCGAGGCCCTGTACTATGAGCGAAGCCACCTCGTCGACTAAGATCTCGTCGGTCGATACGCGAAAGTGCGCGTCCTTGTAAGCATCGCGCCGTTTGTTCAACAGCTCGGCTACGTTGTCTTCCCTTAAAAGCGGCCTTTTGCCCGGTTGGTTTGATGCGCGCTTTATTATGGTGTTCACGGCTGCATCCAGCATTATCAGGGTGCCGTTTGCCATTATCTTTGCCTTGTTTTCGGGGTTGACTAGCACACCTCCACCCAGGCCTACTATGACGTTTTTGAGCTTAAAGGTCTCGTCGAGCACGCGCCTCTCAAGCTCGCGAAAATGGCCTTCGCCGCAGGTTGCAAATATCTCGGCGATGCTCATCCCGGCCATGGCCTCTATCAGGTCGTCGGTGTCCAGGAAGGGCAATCCCGTTAGCTCCGATAGCTTGCTTCCCACGGAGGTCTTGCCGGCGGCCATGAAGCCCCCGAGGTACAACCTGAATGAAGTCCCCTTTAGATCCGGTTTATCTTTTTTTATCGTTTCAACCGTTTGGGTTGCCGTCACATTATGCATGAAGCATCCTCCTTGTCCGTTCTATATGTTCTTTGAGACGACCTTTCAGGTCTTCCATCCTGTCGCCGCCAAACTGCTCGCATATGGCTTGCGCAAGCGCCAGCGACGTCATGGCCTCTCCTACGACGCAGGCAGCCGGCACGACGCAGACATCTCCTCTTTCCACGTGGGCAGTGGCGCCCTGCTTGGTTTGGACGTCAAAGGTGTGAAGTGGCTTTTTAAGCGTGGGGATGGGCTTTAAGGCCACGCGAACTAGGATGTCCTGACCGTTTGTTACGCCGCCTTCGATGCCGCCGGCGTTGTTTGAGCCGCGGTCCCATTGGTCGGATAAAAGGACAAATTCATCGTGCACCTCGCTTCCGGGCTTCTTTGAAAGCTCGAAACCTCCCCCGATCTCCACGCCCTTGGCCGAAGGGATTGCCATCAAAGCCTGGGCCAGCCGGCCGTCCAAGCGCCTGTCCCATTCGCCGTAGGAGCCTATGCCTGCCGGGACGTTTTTTACGACGACCGCAAAGGTTCCGCCAAGGGAGTCGCCGCTTTGTCCTGCCTCATCTATTACCTTTCTAAGGCGGGCTTCCATATTGCGTCCTGCAACTCCCATGTCTGAGCTGTATGCCTCGGCCCATTTTTCGTCGCTTTCCGGCAAATCTGCGATTTCCGTTCCTATGGACGTAACGGCACTTCTTACGGTGATTCCAAGTTCGATTAAAAAGGTTTTGCAGATCGCGCCTGCCACGGTCCATGCAGCTGTCGCCCTTGCGCTTGCCCTCTCTAAGACATTTCTTGCCTCTTCAAATCCGAACTTTGCCATGCCCGCAAAGTCGGCATGTCCGGGCCTCGGTCGCGTCACGGCCTTTTGTGCCGCTTCTTCCTTGTCAACTTTGAAGGGGTCCATGGCGCCTCTCCACTTTTCCCATTCGCTGTTTCGAAGGACGACCCCGATCGGGTTTCCCGTCGTAAGTCCTCCCCTGACGCCTCCGAAAAATTCGAATTCGTCCTTTTCAAGCTTCATGCGCTCCCCGCGCCCATATCCGCGCCTCCTGCGGGCGAGGTCCTGCTCGATAAGCTCCTTTGATATTGCAAGGCCGCAGGGCATTCCCTCAAGGATGATGAGGTATCCCTTCCCGTGAGATTCACCGCAGGTCAAGAGGCGCAGGCTCATGATGAAACCTCCTTAAGGCATGTTTGCGTAAGTTCGGTCAGGTCGTCGAAGAAGCCCGGGTAGGATATGCTGACGCATCCCTCATCTTCGATGCAAACCGGTCCTGTCGCGACAAGGCCGGCGACGGCCATGGCCATTGCTACGCGATGATCGCCAAAGCTTTTCGCCCTGCCGCCCGAAAGGGTCGTTCTTCCCTCGATGATCCATCCGTCATCCGTCTCCTGTATCTGGGCTCCAAGGGCTTCTAGGTTTATGGCCATGGCATGTATCCTGTCGCTTTCCTTTACCCGCAGTTCCCTTGCTCCCCTTATCTCGGTTATCCCTTCGGCCTGGGTGGCGGCCACGGCCAGCACGGGA
>Ga0209508_1000960_pt1 | contig 24648 bp, 17 predicted proteins | sample AD_UKC129_MetaG_FD_184427 | JGI IMG/M metagenome (GOLD analysis project Ga0209508, IMG submission 184427) | Active sludge microbial communities of municipal wastewater-treating anaerobic digesters from Canada - AD_UKC129_MetaG (SPAdes) (version 2) | ecosystem: Engineered > Bioreactor > Anaerobic... | reverse complement strand
GTCATGCGGTCGGCCAACATCGTGGCGTTCTTTTCCCACGAGGACAAAACTTCGGGAAGGATCCACCTGCCCAACCCGGTCGCTTATTAAGATATCTAAAAAGCTGCGGCCCGCGAAAGCTGCCATGCCCGATTGAGCCGCGTTAATCCCAGCCAACTCCAAAAAGGTCGTGGCAAAATCGGCAAAACTGATAAAGTCATCAACGACCCGCCCCGGATGTGAAATCCCTTTTTTCCACATGATCGCCAACGGCATATGATTGGAAAGCTCGTAACACTGTCCTTTGACGCGTGGAAAAGGCATCCCGTTGTCTGACGTGACAATGACCACCGTGTTTTCCAGTTCGCCTGCTTGTTCCAAAAGTTCCAGCATCTTTTGGAGGTGCCGATCGAAGTGTTCCACCTCAAAGGCGTAATCGAGAAGATCGGTCCGCACTATGTCGTTGTCCGGCCAGTACGGCGGGATCCAGTTGACATCCGAGAGCTTCTTACCTGTTAAGTTCAGCCCACTTTGGAATTGGTAGGCCCGATGAGGCTCGGTTGACCCATACCAGAAGAACCACGGCCGATCTTGCGGTTTCTCCTTCAGGAACTCTGCAAAGTTCGCCGCGTAGTCATTCCGCGAAATGGTCGGCGTCGGAGGTGTGGTCGTATGCTTGTCAAAAGACTTACCCAAAAGTGGACGCGGCTGTCCATTTGGGTCCCTAGCTCGCCCCGGCCCCCACCCCTTACCGGTCTTTCCTACAAAGTAACCGTGTTCCTCTAAGACCTCGGTAACGACCTTGAACTCCAGCGGAAACTCGCAATTGTGGTTACAGGCCTCCTTGAGTTGCCAGGAATTGCGACCGGTAAGGATGATAGACCGACTCGGCGCACATTTGGCATTGGGGGTATAAGCCCGGGTGAAGAGGATTCCCTCCTTTGCGACGCGATCGAATCCAGGGGTTTGAATCCATGGGCAGCCATATGCACTGGCGTGCGGATATGACCAGTCATCGGCCAAGCAGAAAAGGATATTAGGGCGCTCTTCCGCCAACGTCGTGACAAAGGACGCAGTGATCGACCCGAAAAACACCGACAACAATACTAGATGGGGATATCCTGGAACTCTTTTTCCGAACATGGGCGTGCCTCCCCGTCGAAAACCGTGGTTTCACCAAAAGCAGCCGTCACAGCGATATTGTAAAAAGTGCCGGCGAATCCTCAAGGTATGCTTTCATCGATCCGTGCCCTTATCAACAGTGCTCTTTAGGACGTAGCTTCCGCTCGTGTGAAACGCCTTTGGCCGCGGACGAAAATCGAAACCAGATGGGGTAGCTCCAAAGTGTACCCGACTGGATGAGAGGCCCAATGGCACAGTAGAGTTGGCTATGGACTCGCCCTGGTGTCCGATGTGATACCAACCGGCCCTCTAATCACTTGACACAACCACGACTGCGAATGGCCCAAATCAGGTCACATCTAACACAGAAAACCTGGAGCAGGGTGCCCCGTTACATCCCGTGTACTCCCGAACTGCATATCAACCATTTGACGCGGCTTTGATGGCGCGTGACCCTTCGCAGGCAACAATTCCGTCGACTATTCCACGATATTGTTCTCATCGCAGACACGAATGGCAGCGGGTACGACACGTGAGAACAAACGGACGGCTGCAATAATCTGAAACGCCGGTATCCCGCCCTCGTAGGGAAGAAAATAGTCCGCAATCAGAACATCATCACGTTTTTCGGGGATCGAAAAGCGGGCAAAAATGAACTTGTCGTTAAGGGCATTGCTCAGTTCTAGCTTCTCCTCAAGAGGTGACCATTCCAGGACCCCGTAGATTGCCATGTACTTGAGAAGGCGTCTTTCTTCATCGATCGTCACCAGGACACGAGGGCCATCCGTCTCTACGACAAGGTCGCCATCGCTATCGAATGTGGTCTTGAAGAACGCCCGTCTGAAGAGCGCCGCCAGGTTCTCCTTTGTCACATCACTTTCCATCAACAGTTCAACGTCCGCCATACTCCTCTCCCTTCGCAAGTTTCACGTATTTTTGCCTGCCAGACCCTCAGATCGTGAGGAACCCCGCCGTGAATCGAGCTCCCGAAATCGTGCCGATATCCCCGAAGCTGCGCCTGATTTAGTTATACTGACATATTCTCGTAATGCAAATGATTCGTGCTGCTCTGGGGCTAGTGAAATGTGGCGATTGACTCCCACCAGGATTTCGTTTATCCATGGATGCCAACAGAAGCCGGTTGCTTGTTCGAAACAATCGCAGTGAGAGGCCATTTGTGTTGCAGGGAGCCGATGATGTCCCAGCCGCTGGAAAAGCCGGTGTCGTCCAGTCCATCCGGAAAACGGCGTTGGTATCAGGCCATTGGTCCGGCACTGATCACCGCTTGCGTGGTATTTGGGCCGGGCAGTTTGATCATTAGCTCCAACGTGGGGGCAGTCTATCGCTTTCAGTTTCTCTGGTTGCTCATCCTGACCGGGCTATTAATGGGGACGTATGTTGCCATGGCCGCACGGATCGGTGTCTGCGGCGGGGCCAGCCCCTGCACACTCTTGGCCCGTCGCTTGGGGCGTCCTGTCGCGTTTTTTGTGGGAATGGTTCTTTGCCTGGTCTGCGCCACATTTCAGTTTTCCAATAATCTTGCCGTGGCCTTGGCCGCTGGCGCCTTTCTTCCTGAAAGGATCAATCTCACGATTGGGGGAACGGTCCAGCAATTGCCGGTACTTCCTACGCTTTTGATCATTCTCAATGGTATGATCATCCTCTTTCTGTTTGTCGGTCGCCAAATCTACAAAACCTTGGAACGAGGGATGAAGGTCATGGTGGCCATCATTCTTTTGTGTTTTGTTTTCAATCTTGTGGTCGCCCGCCCCGATGTGATTGGCGTTTTGCGTGGGTTTATCCCCAGTTGGCCGGAGGGCCTTCAGCTTGGCATTCCGAAAAAGATTGGCCAAACAATTGACGATCCGATGATTCTCTTAGCTTCACTCTTAGGAACGACGTTTTCCGTGGGAGGTGCGTTTTTCCAGGGAAATCTCGTCCGCGAAAAGAACTGGTCGATTCACGATTACCAGCACGGAATCATTGACTCGATTGCAGGGGTAGCAGTACTGACGGGCGTCAGCATGATCATTATGATCACCGCCGCCACAGTCATCCCGGGAAAACCGGCTCACGATGTGGGTGAGCTGGCCAGATCGCTCGAGCCCCTATTGGGACCCACCTCTTACACTCTGTTTTGCCTGGGGCTGTTCGCCGTGGCTATGAACCCGATCGTGATCAACGCCGTCATCGGGGGAACCATTTTTGCCGATGGTTTAGGACTTCCTGCCCGACTGAATGACCGCGCCCCCCGCATCCTAACCGTCCTTGTTATGCTCATCGGGATGGGCGTCGCTTTGTGGGCGTTGACAAGTGGTCAGCGCCCGGTGCCCTTAATCATCTTCGGTCAGGCCCTCACCGTCATAGGGAATCCCTTAATGGCGGCCGCTTTACTCTGGCTGGCTAATCAGCCCGATATCATGGGGGAAAAGCGCAACCGTCTGGTATCCAATCTCCTTGGTGGATTGGGATTTCTCGTTGTGTTATTGGTCGCGGCACGTGTTCTCTGGCGGGTGATCTTACACTTCGCGTAACGGGCAACTTCATACGACCAAACGTGTGGATCGGCTGCGTAAAACGTACGTTACCGAGGATGGTCAGGAGCAACGCAAACGTGAAACTGCACGACCGCAACATTTTCTTTAGGAATCGAGATCGAGAAGCGATTGGCCCTGAGTGATAAGTCTACTGCACTGAGCATTTAAATCTCGAGGAATCTCTTCACACGTTCGGAACAGATCGAGGAGCAGCCGATGGTACGTCGCCCGATGTAGTCGCGTTAGTTCATGATGAACGCGGATGGACACCAAATACGCACTAAAACGGTGACGGTTTTCAATGACTTTCTGCAACTTTTCTCGTATCACCCGGCGGAGCTCCGGAGTGTATTTACGCTTCTTGCCAAACCGTCGCATCAAGGTCCCCAACTGCTCCCAGTTAATGAATGTGGCAATCCTTATCGCCCGAAGGATCTCTTGATTGCCTTCCCCGAGCGGATGAGGAGTAAGGTCACCCATCTCCTGAGACGCTAAAACTTCTTTGATCAGGCGACTCTCGCGGGCGGCACGCTGGATTAGCCTAGCAAAATGCATCCGTTTGAATGCGGGAAACCCAACCCATTTGAGGTCCGACCAAAGGTCATAACCTAAACTTCCATCGAGGTACTCAGGATCAAATCGCGCGCGGAGGTCTGTCGCAAATAGGAACAACGGCACCAGGAAACGATCAAGCATCAAGACGCCTTCCGTGGGATTGTTGAACACACAGCGCAAAATTCTAGCCCGTTCGCGAAGCAGGGCCTGACGAGCATCCTCACCAAGGGCCGCTACCCAGGGTTCTTCGGATTCTTCCGGCCACAAAAGGGCTTGAGCGTTGAAATAGTCGGTGTTGAACTGCCGATTGAGCCTAATCACGGCTTCGCCCACTCGCAAGGCAATGGACCGCGTGATCAAGCGAAACCAAATCCTTCCGAAAAGGCGTAAGGGTAAATCACGCACGGAGTCCCAAAACCCGTAATGAACGAGGGACCGCACAATCATAATTGGGACCGCCGCGGCTTGTTGCTCGTCGAGCTTCACGTCATTCGGATCAAAGTACCCGCCATTGTACCAATCCTCCATGAAGCGGAGGTCAATGCCCAGGTGGTGGCGCTGTCGTGATTCCGGCTGAGGGCGTGCTAACCCAAATCGGGCCCGTCGCAAAAACTTGATTCTTCCTCTCTCCACAACGTCGGACGGAAGGCCCTCGTCGGAACACAGCTCAGAGGGACACTCTGCCTCATGAGGTCGCACCCCAGTGAGATGTGTCCCGAGTTTCCATTCATACTGGTAAACCCGTTCCCAAAGCGATTCCAGGTGCATTTCCTGGTTCCACTTGCGATAATTCTCCATAAGGTCCAAATCGGCAGCCTGCGCAACATTCAAAAGCCGCGATCTGAACGCGAGAGGAATTAATTTGAGGAGAAGCCCGGTCGTCAGCATAAAACTGCCTACTAAAAGAGGCATCAAAATTGCGACACGTGCGTCGTAGGTTTTCACGCCGGGGACGAGATTACCTAGGTATCCAACAAAAGAGACGAACGCGGTGGTAAACGTGTATCGAAGGCTTCGTCGGTAAAGGAAGTTCCCTGCAAGGTAAAGGGCATCGAAAAAACTGAAGAGCCGATACGCCGTACGCAACCAGTTCATCACGCCCCTCAATTGCTGTAGTTAAGGTGGCCCGACAATTCAGTGTTGGTGGGAACTTTGTTCGATTGCGCCCCTTGATTTTAATCAAAAAAGGTTAGGTCTGCGAACCTGAGCCTTCGTTGAAGCGAGCGTTTGTCAACCCTTATGTCGCTCGCTGCTTAGAAAAACGCATTGTCCGGTCCTCGCGCTCTGTTCAAGTGACTCAATGATTCTTTGCGTTTGATGAAGGTCTTCAATATCACTCATGCGCTGCACGAGACTGGTGACCATCCGATGAAAACAAAATAGCAGTCGTTCCCCAAGCGGACGTTCATTATCGAATGACTCCTGGTGACGTCCGGCCTCGTCAAACCAAACGAGAGTGGTTGGGAGATCCACAAAGGCAACCCCCCGTTCGCAAACCACCTGAAGCTCGGCCAAGGGACGATAATTGACGGCCTCACGCCAATGGGGCGGCAAATACTTACCACAGCTAATTTGGGCAAGAACATTTGGCTCGCGCCCCTCTGAGGCCGAACCGAAATTCAGACTCATCATCATGTAATCAACGTCGTCAGGATGCGACGAACGATGAACCACGCCCATCACCTTGATAGGAGACCGTCCGGCAACAAACCGGCACCAATCCACAAGTTCGATGAGGTCCAAGTGCAATGCTTGACTTGGCGTGATATGGGACAAGCCATTGCACTTAAGATAGTGTGACAGTCGGCGATGACAGAACAACAGCCGCGGTGAACCCAAGACAGTGGCCATCAATTCTTTAAGACGGACAGTGGCGGGGGAATACCGTCGGGCAAACTCCACCATAAAAGCCACACCGGATTGGCGGACCGCATCTCGAATCTGGGTCGTTTCCTCCAGCGACAAAACGACCCGCGAACCTAGGTACACCGCCTTTCCATATTCGCAGGCCGCCAAAATGGGCAAGGGACCTAGCCAATGGGTGTTCAAAACCAACACGGCGTCAATGTCTGGTCGACGACATAAGGTCCGAAAACTGTCGTGCGTGGTAATGCCGACGTCGCGCGCAGCCAGGGCTGCTCTTTGGGCCACCGGCTCATAGATTGCGGTCAAAACAAAACGGTCCTCTAGGACCCTCAAGGCCGGGAGATACCGTTTTTCCCACTGATCATTCAGTCCAATGACGCCTAAACGGAGCTTCATGACTTTCCCTGTCTTGCAACGCCAACACAACCATCGGCCACTGTGACCTGCGTAAGAGACTCAACGATCGGTCGCTTCCGGTGCCCACAAAGATTTTGACAATCGGACATGCCCCAACAGGCCCTGCTGGGCAGGCTCGTTGGCGAACATCGGTTGAATGCCGGTCCATTTCAAATCGGCCACAAGGGACCCGTCGGGATTTCGGCCCACAAGTTGCGAAACAAATAGGTCTCGCAAATGATATCGGTTTTCAGCGTCGAGACCGGCCACCTCCGTCACATGAGTGATTTTGCGAGAACCATCCTCGGTAAAACGGGCAATCTGGACCACGAGATGGATGGCCGAGGCGACCTGTGCCCGGGCAACATAAACCGGGATATCCACGTCGGACATGAGCGATAACGTCTCCAGGCGAATTAGGGCATCCCGAGGGGAACTCGCGTGAATTGTAGAAAGGCTTCCGGAATGCCCACTGAGCATCGACTGGATCATATCGAGGGCTTCCCCGCCGCGGACTTCTCCCACGATGATCCGATCAGGACGCATCCGCAGAGAATTGCTAAACAACTGACGGATCGTCATTCCTTGGCCTTCTCGGCCTCCGTGACGGGCTTCCAAATAGATCGTGTGGGGCTGAACGAAGCGAAGCTCGGATGTATCCTCGATGACGACAATTCGTTCCTCAAAAGGGATGGCGCGGGAGAGGGCACCCAGGAGGACCGTCTTTCCGGTCCCTGTTCCACCGGAAATCAGAATATTCTTGCGAATCCGGACACAAATCTCCAAGAATTCCTTGACTACTTCCGAGAGTGAGTTCAGGCGGACGAGGTCTTCGAGCGTCATCGCCTCCTTGGTAAACTTTCGAATCGTGACGCAGGTGCCGATCCGCGATGTCGGCGGAAGGATGGCGTGCACCCGTGACCCGTCAGGCAAGCGGGCATCGAGGACAGGGTGCTCGGGGCCAATCTCCCGGCCAACCCATTGGGCAACATTGTTAATGGCAGAAATGAGGGCATCCTCGCTTGGGAATCGGGCGTCTGTCTTTTCGAGCTTACCCCGACGCTCGATGTAAACTTCGAAGGGGCCATTGATCATGATCTCGCTGACAGAGTCATCCTCCAAATAGGGGAGGATGGGTGACAAGAAATACCGGGTGCTAGCCTCGAAGATTGATTGGCGGGACATGTCTTCTACCCTGTAGCCACCGAAAACTGCCTAATCTAGTAGCGAAAGAATACAATCTTTGGCGATGTGTTCGTTCAGTTTAGACAAATTTAAGCCCTTTTTGCCACGTATTTCCCAAAGATGGGGAAGTCACCACGACGCCAGGTTTACACGACGCCAGGTTTATGGGTGACATCCTATCGCCACCATCTACCATCGGTCGCACAAAGTCCGTGCGGAACTAACAATTAACCTCGACGACGTTGCCCTGTAACGAATGGCTTCTGGAAGGGCCCATTGGTGGCGAGCCAGACGCGAACCACCCTTCCGAGCGGTAACCGGACCGCTTGGCCAAGAGTCCACTTTCTGTTATGCTAATCGTTAAGGAAACGAATGGAAATGGTAGAGCGATCCGGCAAACCGGAGGTTTCTTGTTGCCGCCAGCGTAGCTCAATCGGCAGAGCACCGCATTCGTAATGCGGGTGTTGGGGGTTCGAGTCCCCCCGTTGGCTCTGGCGACGGCTGATTCGTGACGAGTAGGGCAGCGTTTTTCGGGTGGATCACGCGCGGGAACAACACTCACACGCCGGTCGGCGGGCGTTAATGTTCCCAGTAATAGTTTGTCGGGGTCAAGAGACCGGCGGGTGAGGCGTTTGCAATTGGCCCGTGTGCATTTCTTTACATCGTTTCGATGAGGGAGTCGATTGAATGGCTGAGGCAACACTCGGCGCAGATGTCCGGCAGATCGTGTTGAGTAATGCGGCGTTCGGTCCGCGCGATGTGAAGGCGCTCGCCGATGCGATGGCCGAAGATTCCAGTCAGTACCGCGCTCTGCGGGACGCCGTGGCGGAACTCGAGTTGCGGGAAGAAACGCCGGCCAGCAATGTCCGTTTGGGGTGCTGTTTGTATCTGCTCGGGCATTTTGAGCGAGCAATCGATGTCCTCAAGCGAGGAGATAACGGTGCATTGGCTCACTACTATCTTGGTCGGGCATATATCGCGACCCAGAAGTTCGACCTGGCTTTAGAAAGTTTTCGAGCGGCCCGCATAGCGGGTTACAATTCCGACGAGTGCGCCCTCGGTGAAGTCGAGGCCCTCCGCCTAAAAGGCAACGCTGCGGAGGCCTTACAAATCTTGGATCGCCTTTCGGGACCGGTCGTAGAAAGTGCTGAGTACCTTTTCCAACGGGGTGCCACCCTGGCATGCCTGGGAGCGAGTCGAGACGAAGTAATCGAGCTCTACGAACGGGCCGTGCAGAGTGATCCGTATCATGTGGGTGCCCTGTTCGGTTTGGGTCTTGAAAATGATCGACAGGGCAACGACGAGGTAGCGCTCGAATTGTACCAGCGGTGCGTGTCGCGTTTTCCGCCTCACCTAGGAGCGCTCATAAATCTTGGCATCCTTTATGAGGATGCTGAACAATACGAAAAGGCTGTGCGATGCTATCAGCGGGTTTTGGATGCTTTTCCGGATCATCCACGGGCTCGGTTATTTTTGAAGGATGCCCAGGCCGCGGGACGCATCGTGTTAGACGAGGATGTGGCTCGCCGAAAGGACCGGCTCGCCCAAATTTTGGCGACACCCGTGACAGATTTCGAGTTGTCTGTTCGAAGTCGAAATTGCCTGCAAAAGATGGGCATTATGACATTGGGCGACCTGTGTCGCTGCACAGAACAGGATTTGCTCGCCAGTAAGAATTTCGGTGAGACCAGCCTTGCTGAGATCAAGGAGATGCTGGCCTCAAAGGGACTGCGTCTCGGTCAACTCCTTCCCGAACGTGCGGCTGTAGAACCCCTCGGAGAACCTGAAGAGCCGCTCGCTCCCGAAGAAGAGGCCTTGCTGGCCAAGCCCGTCTCGGAGTTAAATCTTTCGGTGCGGGCGAGAAAATGCATGGCGCGCCTTGGGATCAATACCGTTGGTGAGCTGATCCGCAAAAGTGGCGACGAACTTTTGGAATGCAAAAACTTTGGCGTCACAAGCCTCAATGAAGTTCGCGAAAAGTTGCGGGCTTTAGGGTTGAAATTGCGTGGTGATTGAGACCCGAACGGTGGTGTGGGGTAGGCGACAATTCCACAAACTCCGGCGAAGGCCAGCGGAGCCTTTATTGCTGGTGATTTGTCTGGACCTGGGCTGTTGATGTACTCCTTTGATGCACTCGGCGCAAGAGTCGTTTCAGGTTATCTGCGAAGACCCACACTGTGCTGCCCGGTGCGGCATCCTAAGAACGGCCCATGGTGAGGTGCAGACTCCGGCCTTCATGCCCGTGGGAACGCGGGGTTCGATCAAGGGTGTGTTACCCGAGTTGGTCTGTCGTACCGGGACGCAGATCATCCTTTCGAACACCTACCATTTACTGTTGAGGCCCGGTCCTGAGATCGTTGCCGAGTTAGGCGGTTTGCATCGTTTTATGGGGTGGGACGGGCCTATTCTTACAGACAGCGGCGGATTTCAGGTCTTCAGTCTGGCACAGCTTGCAAAGATCGACGAAACTGGGGCCACCTTTCGCTCCCATATTGATGGACAGCGTGTGGTCTTAACGCCGGAAGGCTCCATCTCGGTTCAGGAGATGCTAGGCTCTGACGTGGCCATGGTTTTTGACCACGTGGTGGGGCTGCCTAACGAGCGGACCGTTATCAAAGAAGCCATGGAACGGAGTCTTCGCTGGGCTGAGCGCTGCAAGGTTGCCCACTCCAGAAAGGAACAGTTACTTTTTGCCATTGTTCAAGGTGGTCTCGAGCCGGATTTGAGGATCCGATGCGCTGAAGCCCTAATTAACCTGGGGTTTGACGGTTATGCCGTTGGCGGTTTGAGTGTAGGGGAGCCACCACAGGAGATGTATCGCATTCTTGACGTGACGGTCCCCGTGCTGCCAAGAACACGCCCCCGGTATCTTATGGGCGTTGGGCGTCCCGTTGATTTGATTGAGGCCATTTATCGCGGGATCGACATGTTCGATTGCGTGATCCCAACGCGGAATGGACGCAACGCTATGGCATTCACCGATGATGGGCCAATGCGTATGAGGAATGCTCGCTATGAGCGAGACCCTCGCCCCATCGACCCCACGTGTCCTTGTCCTGCCTGTTCTTTCAGCCGCGGCTACATTCGACATTTGTTTATGGTCAAAGAAATGCTCGGCCCTATCCTTCTTACTCTGCATAACCTGACGTACTACCAGCGTCTGATCCAGCGGGCCCGAAGTGCCATCTGCGAGGGCCGTTTTTGCGAATTCAGGCAGGAAATGCTATCCAAACTCGCTGCGGGAAACGACGCCAATGATACATAAATGGCTCCGCACGGCGGGAAAAAATTGGTTACCAGACAGGAAAGAAAGCTATCCACTACGGCGTTCGTTCGATCGGGGCGAACGCGGGACCGAAGTCAGGCGCGGCAAAAGCAAGCTTCGCGTGAGGTGACAACTGTCGCTTCCTTGAGGGCCGCTCCCGCAAGTCTTCGTAGGTGGCTAACATCTCCCTAATCTCTTCCTGCATCCGCTGTTGTAACTCCTCAGGTTCAAGGACCTTGGCATATTTCCCAAAACTAAGAATCCACCGTTGGATTTCCTCCAAACTGTCCAGATCAAACTCGGCAATGACGGAACCATCACGCTGGGGATATAGCCGCTGGCTGGCATGCCATGTCGCTTCGCTTACATAGCGCGCAACGACGGGAGAAAACAAAACCCGCACATGATAATCGCCATCGCCCTGGAAGATACCGAAACTGCCGGCAAGATGTTTTTCAAGGGAAAATCCTTCTGGGAAGTCAAACGGCTGATCGGTTATTTTGACAGCCTCAACGCGATTGACCTTCCAATGGCGAATTTCGTTGCATTCAACCAAGAGTCCCACAAGATAAAGTGCCCCTCGGTGATAGGTCAACCCATAGGGATGCACCGTGTACGTGGTGGCTTCCGGCGCCTTCAACGAATGGTATCGCAATTCAATAGCCTTCCGGTCTTCAATGGCAAGCATAATCTGGTCGATGAGCTCAGCCTTCTTGGCGTAATCGCACATCCCCGTCCGGGTTCTATAAAAAGAATGGGCCATCTTTTCCACGTAGGCCCAAGCCGTCTCATTGAAAACACTGCGGATTTTGTTGAAGGCACTTTGCGCAGCCGTCCAGAACATCGTCCCCGCGAGAGGTTCCATCAGACACCGTGCAAGATGCAAGGCAATCGCCTCATCGTAAGTGATAGGTAATCCTTTTTCTATGAGATCACCGGTTAGCCTCCAACGTTTCTTGCCATGTTCACCAACAGTCTCATCTAAGGGAAAACCCGCTTGTATGAACATGTCGAGATCACGACGAATCGTTTTCTCGCTCACTTCCAGGGTCTGGGCCATTTCGCGAACCGTGACACCGAACCGCCGTGACGCCAGCATGCGGAGAAGAATCCATTGACGCACCAAGGGTGAGTTTTCGGACATGGCACATCCTTCGTCAATTGGGTTAACCCGGTAGACGCGATGAGTTGGCATCTGCTCAACCGACCACCAGGATCGATCCGAATTTCCCTTTACGTTCGATCATATACTCACTGAAGCTTGAAGTGAATTCCGCCGCTTGATGAAGAAGCGATTCAGGATATGCACACGAGAAGCTACTGACAGCGTGTAGTCATCCTATGGAAAAGTGGGATCGCCAAATGCCAGAAATGGGCCTCTTTGCCCCGGTTGACCGTCGAAAGCCCCCGACGACGCAATCCTACTCTCGTCAATCCGCTCAGCAAACCCGCATTCAGAACATTCAGGCTACTCTTGCTCTGCGATATGAAACTGCCAGAGTCAGGAACTAAACGTCATCTTCATCCTCTTCGACATGGTGTTCTTCGTCGAGCGAGCGGTCTTCTTCGATTGGGGCCTGTGTCACTGTGGTTTTTCGTTCCTCGGGCGGCAGGACGGCGATGGGTCGCGCACCAAACAGCTCGGCAGTTTTCCTCACAAATGGCTCCTGAAGGATATCAAAAAGTAACCGTTCGCCTGTCCCCGGGCTTGATTTCTCCGGCGCACCTTCGTTTGCCAGAACTAGTTCTAGCTCAATTTTATTGCCGGTGATCGTCTGGAGAGCCCTTTCAAATCGGGTCTTGATTTCTGGACGCGAACAATAATCCCTACAGAACGCCTTATCTTTGCGGAACGTCACGACGACCCGGTTACCGCCGGCGACTGCCACCTGGGAGAATTGCTTCGCCTGATCGGCTGCCAGTCCCCCCACAGACTCCGCTGCTTTAACCCAGACATTGAGAACATTTTCACTCGTGAGTGCCTCGCCCGATGGGTAAGCCGGTAATGTCCCTTCGCGTGGCACTGAAGCCTTGACTGCCTCTTTTTGCCTTTCCAATTCAGCCTTGGCTTGCTCAACGGCCTGCCTCGCTTGTGCGGCACCCTGTTGATCGCCAGCCGGAGGTTGTGGCGAACCAGGACTTGGTCTCCCCAAGACTCCTGCCAACTCACTGGCGAGCGTTTTTGGTGCTTGATGCAACGGTTGTGAGATACCAATCCCCTCGACAGAACGGGCCTGATCCGGCGTTGCGACAGTCGGCAAGCTCTTGCCGGACCGTATGGCTTCAATCAGTTTGCCTACGTACTCCAATTCTCCCAGCCGGGACAATCGGACGATGGCCAACTCGGCGAGAATCCGGTCGTGGGTAGCAAACCGCATCCGTGCCAAGGTGTGATCAAGAAGCTGCATTGACGCCAGCAGTCGTGGTAGCCCCAATCGCTGTCCCAACTCCGAGGCTACTGAAAGTTCCCCAGGCCCCACAGAAAGAAGCATGTCTCCTGAGCAACCCAATGTCGCAACCATGCAGTCACGCAGGTAAGTGAGGAGCTGCTCAATTAAAAGCCCCGCATCCGCGCCGTCCTTAAGGGCTTGATGAAATACCGCCAGAGCCTGGCTGGCATCTTCCTTTGTGGCTGCCTCCAAAATGGCCTTGAAGACTTCAGCCCGGGCCATCCCTAGGAGCTCAAGCACGTCCGATACGGCAATATTCTTCCCACCGCTAAAAGAAAGCAACTGCTCGAGGAGCGACTGGGCATCGCGCATCGAACCGGCGGCACGTCGCGCGAGGAGCTCCAAGACGCCCGGCTCTACGGTGGCCCCCTCGGCTTCGACAATCTGCTGCAATCGCGCTACAATGGTCTGTGTTTCGATTCCCGCGAAATCGAATCGCTGGCACCGCGAAAGGATTGTGACGGGAACTTTGTTCGGCTCCGTCGTGCAGAAGATAAACTTCACATGTTCAGGAGGTTCTTCGAGCGTCTTGAGGAGGGCGTTAAAAGCCTCCTTCGTCAGCATGTGGACTTCGTCGATGATATAGATTTTGTATCGCCCGCGACTCGGTCGAATCACGGCGTTTTGCCGCAATTGTCGGATCTCTTCGATGCCGCGGTTGCTTGCCCCATCGATTTCAATAACGTCAATGTCATCCCCCGAGCCGATGCTCCGACAGATATCGCACATATTACACGGCTCAGGTGTTGGGCCCTTAACGCAATTGAGGGCCTTGGCCAGAATGCGGGCGGTCGAAGTCTTTCCAACACCACGGGCCCCCGTAAAAAGATAAGCGTGTCCGACCCGGCCACTAACAATAGCGTTTCTCAACGCCGTGGCGACGTGGTCCTGTCCGACAAGTTCCTCAAAAGTCTGGGGCCGATAACGCCGAGCAACAACGAAATATCCTGTCGAAGTGCTGCCTGACTTCGCCTGACTCGTTACCGTCTCTTCGTTAGGCTTGACCTTCTTGGAACGAGCGGCCATCCAAACACATCCCTCTGTATCTTCCCATCTCGGACATGGGCCGCCCCGCCTGCTTCACCGCATACTTCAAGGAAAGCCGGAGCACAATGATCCGATGCCCATCTTGATAAGTGCGTACTCCCGAGTTATCGCCCTGACCCGGAGCGAGAGGCCCACTACACATGGGGATGACTGCTTATGGCTGCTGACTTTCGTCCCTGACCAGGTTCGCAGCTCCCCATTGTAGGGACCCCTCGCTCCGGGCCATAGCCCTGCTATCATTCTTATGAATGGTGATGGGCGAAGTCAAAGGGGGGTCTCATCTCACAGTGACAGAAAGATCCGCGGCTTCCGGCCGCAGAACCCGCCAAGAATCGGCGGTAACCTATATTGTTAATGGGAACTGACAACGGCTGCGCCCTTTTACCGTGAGATTGATGCCAAGGAACTAGATTTGAGGAGCATGTGGCATGCCTGTTGAAAAAGCCGTCGTCCTTGCCCGGGGATTGGGAACCCGGATGAGGAAAGAGGATGCGAGCGTCATCCTCAGCGAAGAGCAGGAGAAGATTGCCCGCAAGGGTATCAAAGCACTAATCCCTGTAGCTGCGGGCCGACCATTTTTGGACTATGTCCTCTCTGCCCTGGCCGATGCGGGAATCACCAGGGTGTGCCTCGTCGTTGCCCCGGACCACGATGAACTGGTCGCGCGATACGGAGGCGAAGTCCCCTTGGAGCGACTGTCGGTGAGCTTTGCGATCCAGGAGAAACCATTAGGGACGGCCAACGCCGTGGCCGCCGCTGAGGAGTTTGTAAATGGCGATCCGTTCCTCATGGTCAATTCCGACAATTACTACCCTCACGATGCCCTAGCCGCACTGCGCGAACTGTCGGGCCCGGCGGTTGCCCTCTTTGAACAGGAGGCTATGTTGACCCAGAGCAATATCGCGGCGGAAAGGATTTTGAGTTTCGCCGTGGGACTCGTCGATGCAAACGGCTATCTTGTTCGAATCCTCGAAAAACCATCACGGGAGACGCTTGCTCACTTGCCGCGTCCAATTTGGCTTTCCATGAATTGCTGGCGATTCGGACCAAGCATCTTTGAGGCCTGCCGCCGCATCGGCCCTTCGCCCCGTGGGGAATATGAAATTACCGACGCCGTGCAATATGCAATCGACCACCTCCAAGAGCGTTTCCAAACCGTCTGCGTGAAAAAGGCGGTGTATGACATGACCAGCCGTGCCGACATTCCGGCCATCGTGGCAAGACTTGAAGGGATCAAGGTCTGGCTCTGACCTGCGGGTAGTCAATGATGACGCGACCCCGCTTACATTTCGCCCGCGAACTTTCGCACCGCGGACTCGAGGGCTTCCCAACGATCCCCAAAGGCCTCAACGAAGTCGGCCACTCGTCGTTGCGGCGATAGGGTCTCGAACGGTGCCAGGCGATTGATCGTTGTCAGGTAGCGCACGAAGCCTTCATGGTGTTTTTTGTGAAGATAGGTCACCAGGATCCACGATAGCCCGTAGGCGGTTTCGGGGCTACTCGAGAAAAGGCTGTCCGAAAGCACGAGCCGTCGTAACCAACCGGGGGATTGTTTTGCCAAAACATGCCTGGCCTGAAGCTTTAGGTCTTGGGGTTGAGAGATGGCTCGACCGGACACCTTACTGATGGGGTTGACGAAGTCGCCTTCAAACATCAGCGCCATCCCCTCATGGAACCAAAGGGGTACATCGGCAAATCGGTTAACCAGTCCCATGTTTGTCGCTACTTGATGAAATGCTTCGTGGCGAGTAACATTGGGAAGTTTCGATCCACTAGTGGGCGAATTGCCCGACCGTTGCTGAGGGGCATCCAGGACGAAGGTTACAACGCGATTGGAAACGGGGTCATAGCATCCAAGCGTGTTGGATAGCGCGTCCGAGTCTTTCTTGAGACGGGCTAAGTAATCCAGGTACTCTGCCCGGGAGGCTAACACAATGGCTATGAGGGGGAAGGAGCTCTCTTGTAGTGGGAGCTTCCTTTGGGCGGCAAACCGTTGTACGTTGCGGTAGGTCGCTTCAAAAACCTCGCGGCAATCCTCCGTCATGCTGGCAGGTCGCACGACAATGTAGTGGCTTGTCGTGTCCACCGTATAACTTCGGCCAAATTCGCGGAGGAGTTGGGCCCGAATCGCTCCGGGATCGAGCGCCACGAAGTCATCATTAACCACGTGAAAATCCCTCGCCAGCCGACGTTCCGCCCGAACGAGGGCACCGTCACGTCCTAGGACAAAAATTTCATCCGACGTCCAATAAAGGAGTTGTCCCTCATAGCGATCACTGCCCACGCGGAAGGAAATCATTCCGCTCACGAGACTCGGCGGAACCGATTGGGAATAGCATCGAAAGGACGTGAGCCCAAAAAAGACAGTCAAAATGAGAGATATAATTGGTTCGTGGCGGACCATTGGGTGAGTGACATTCCGAGATGAATTCCTGCCGAGTGCCGCGACTAACGGAATTCCTGGCGAGTCGAATGTTTTCCAAAACGATTTTTTCCACATTGTTTGACCCCAAATCGCGTGGGGCGGCATACAAGTGGCCTTTGTAGTGGGATTTGAACGGATTTAGTTCACGCGGCTATAAAAAAGTCTAGCTCAATTCATCACGGGTGCGCGGAGCACGCTCCTCAGCCTTGGAAAAGGCCGCAGAGCCGGTATAAGAAGAAAACCCGACCATGGCGATATACCTGGATCACAACGCCACAAGCCCGATTCGTTCCGAAGTTGCCGAGGCCGTCCGCGAGGCCTGGTTTACATACCACGGGAACCCGGCAAGTCAGCACGCCTCCGGAAGGGCCGCCCGGGCACGGTTGGCCAGTGCCCGGGAAAAAATTCTTGCCCTTCTTGATGCCGATACATCTCACAACGGAGATCGGATCATCTTTACCAGTGGCGGGACCGAGGCCAATAACCTCGCCATCCTTGGGATGGCTATGGCGCGAACAGGCGGCGCCCCGGGACGGATTATCGTCTCCGCAATCGAGCATCCTAGCGTCCTGCGGGCTGCCGAACACCTCCTCGACCTCGGGTGGCGGCTCGACACACTCGATGTCTCCCGAGATGGCCTGATCAACCTCGATTCTTTGCGAGCCTGGATTGGCCCCGATGTGGCCCTGGTTAGTGTAACGTTGGCAAATCACGAGACAGGTGTAATCCAGCCAGTTGCTGAGGTTGCAGCAATTTGCCATTTCCACGGTGTCCCAGTTCACACGGACGCTGTCCAGGCGATTGGCAAGATACCCGTCTCTTTCCGACTCCTCGGCGTTGACGCGATGACGGTGACCGCCCACAAGTGCGGTGGCCCGCTCGGCATCGGTGCGCTCATTGTCCGCCGTGACCAACCGTTGCTGCCCATCCTTTTTGGTGGGGAACAGCAAGACGGACTTCGGCCCGGCACTGAATCTGTGGCCCTGGCCGTGGGGATGGAGGTAACCTTCGAACTGGCACTCCATGAGCTCGATGACACGATGCCTCGAATGAGGTCCCTTCAGGCCCAGTTTGAGGACTATTTGAAGCGAGAGATCGCTGACATAGTGGTCCACGGCCAAGGAGCGCCACGGTTACCGCAGACTACCTCCCTCGCAGTCCGCGGTATCGATAACCAACTCCTCCTGGCAGCTCTAGATGCCGAGGGGATCGAATGTTCCATCGGCTCAGCTTGTTCCAGCGGCTCTGCCGAACCCTCCGCCACGCTCCTTGCCATGGGTGTTCCTCGCGACCTGGTGCGATCGTCCCTACGATTCAGCTTCGGGCCGCGAACTACCCAAGAGGAATTGATAACCGCGGCAAGCACCTTGGCCGACTTGGTGAGGCGTCTTCGCGGCAAGCGCCAAACCCCACGATGATACTTTGATACTTTAGCTACCACCTCGTGCCCCGTGCTCAATTCGCTGCTCGAATACTAATGCGGCTAAGCGGATACCAGCCGTCGGCCGTTGTCCCCTCAATAGCCAGTCGAAGAACAGGTACGGGCCGGCTCGCGCTTTCGACCACCCCGATTGCCAACTCATACTCGCCTAGCGGGACCGTAGCAGGTACCGTCAAAGTGTCCTTTACGTTCATTACTTCCCCGGGAGGCAACTCTGGCGGTTGTGCAAGGAAAGCTGGGGTGAACACATCCACAGAACCAGGTAGGAACTGGTTTACCGTCACATTGTCGCTAACGATGACGAAGCTCTTGCCTGTCTTGTGGCGAAGCCGGTAAGCCACCGGATAAGCTCGATAACACGGAGCCGATCCCACATTTTGCCACTCCATGGTGATGGGAAGCTGTTGCCCACGGCCGATCTCACGCGGATGAGACAGCGACCGCAACACGAGGCGATAACCCAATCGACGGAGAAATCGTTCGACCTCGGCCTTAACTTCATCGCCCGGCGGGAGGGGGGCTGATTTGTTATTGATGTACGAGGCATGAAGGGCCAGGGCGTAATTGAAAATGTACCGCAACGACCACCCTTCGTCGACCCATTTTCGAATATCCCAACATGTTTCCCAAGCCACCGGCGCTCGCTTCCATACATCGAGCGCATTCGCCTTGGTCAGTGTCTGTGGGTATGCGTTTCGCATGTGACACCAATTGGCAGAAAAACCACCCATGTCGCCAAGGCAATCCGCCCGCCATCCCGTCCCTCGCTCGGTCGCGTATCGCAGCATTTCAGGCCCATCGATGAGCATGAGAAGGGGAGTTTTCTTAAACGAGGCCAGATAGGCGTCAATAATGGCTTTTTGATTTTCCGGGGTGGGCATTTTTGCTGGGTCCGAGCGACTCATGTGCCATTCTCCCCACCATCCCACAGAGCCCAAATCCACGTGATCCAAGTCGGGGTGACCGTCATACCGTGCCCCCAACCGGCGGATGAAGTCAAGATGGGCCCGCAGGACCACAGGGTCGTCGAGATCGGGAACCTCCAGCCCCTCGGTGTCGCCATATCTTGTGGTGATGACACGTCCACCGATGGCCTTTAGCCAATCGGGATGGTATGGTCGCTTAGGCGTTGTCGAGCAACACATGACACGAAACGCCAGTCGCTGGCCCGCACGACGTGACTCGGCCAGTTGTTGATCGAGAAACTCGTAATCAATTTCGCCCGGACGCGGTTCGAGTCGCCCCCACCCCCAACGAGCGTACTGAACGGTTGAGGGAATCCATTCCGGCAAGTTTTGATCTCGATCGGCGGTACGATGGAACGTCTCCCAACCCATATGTGGATTGGGAAGGATAGCATCGATCTCCTTCGGTTTGACCGTCGTCCATTCTTCGGCAGAAACAGTCCGCACTCCATGAAATGCCAGTGCTAGGCAAACACCGAAAACAATAGTGACGTGCAGTCGCATTGAAGACCCTTTCACCAATTTTGATTGCCTACCATCTTTCTGAAAAACCCAGACCATTCACCCTAGCCAAACAAGCTCCGACGTTCCTTTGGGCAAATCGAAACAAAGTGTCATTAACCGCTCGGTACCGTTCGTTCCGCTTCCTTCGCAATATGTGCCAGACGTCAAGTCAAGCAGACGGCCAACTCGTCGCAACCGTTGCTGTTCCTCGCCCGCCCGACCAACTGCCGGGACACCCTCCGCCAGAGGTGTCAACTGGATCGTAAACAAAGGTGCCGAAAACGGGGCAGAAAAGACGACCTTCGTATCGTTCTTCTCGATTCTTGTCAGCTCCCGGGCCGCCCAATAGCGGGCGATTTCCGCTAGATTCATCCAGATCAGGTTTTCGTACCGAGCATGTAGTCGTTGGACGACCGTCTTCAGAATCTCAAAACCACGTTCCTCTCCGTTAAAGTAAATCCCTGGCCAGTGGCAAACCATGATGGCCGGTTCTTCACGACCGATCACATCCACCATCCGTCCCTTCGCTAAATCTGGTGTGATGAAAAGATCGGCGGACCCCTCCGTGGTCCCATCCCAGCCACCAAACCAGTCACCCGTGCAGCCTATAATCGACACAACACACTTAGGATCATCTCCATCAAGCCCGGAGGCATATTCGACCCGGGGTGCCACACTTCTCTCGTCGGTGAAAAGGTCACGAAAGTAATGCGGAATCTCCGTGCGAAACACGTCCCGACACGCCTCCAGTGTGGCCTGGGCAAGTTGCGGACGGGCACGGCTACCAAACCCACCGGGTGTCGTTATCCCTTCGCAATGCAGATCGACATTCTTTAAGATTCGCAACGCATATGCCAGGTAGTCCGTTAGCTCATCTACGGAACGCCCCTCGCTCCATCCCCAATTCTCCATAAATCGGGCTGACCGCTCCTCATATGGCCGTCCTGTCTTCGTATTGATAACCCAGGTATGGGTAACCATCTCGGGATGAATATCCCACCGGGGCATAATCCGTTCCCGGACTAGCCGAAGGCTTTCAACAAGCTCCTGGTGCGACCAGCCCGGCAGGTCACGATCTAGCCAACCGACACAAGCCGGATAAGGAACAACGCTGTACTTTCCTTTGACCCCGTGCTCCTCGCACCAGTCCATAAATCGCCGCACGAAACTATCGGGGATTTCACGAGGAAACTCCTTCCAGGGTTTCTGATATTCCGCCCGGCCTGGCCACACCTCGGCAAACTGTGGCATCGCAAAGTGGGCCAGATTCACCAAGCAAGTGGAGTCATCAATGATTAACGAAACCGGTACCCGATTTCGGGGATTGAGAACCCGAATGGCACTGTCCCTGACCGGTCTTTCGCCCGGGACCTGGAGGGAGGCGGGAAGCGCTCGATTGCTGTTTAGGATTCCCGCCGCCAGCGAGGCACCGGCAAGCTGAACGAAACGGCGTCGCGTGAGTTGTTTCATGGCGTGGACCTCCTCAACTTTTCATCCAAGAACACTAGCCGATGGTCCCCGGTACCGCAACGACCCTTGCCAGGGGCGCCGTAGTCCTGAAATCGCCATAGTCGTCGTTCGTCCGCGCACTCTACCAATAGCCCATCTTAGGCAGTAAACTAAGTATTTTTGCTGCATCGGGCTACGCTCAATCTCGGGCGTCTTTTGGATTCATTGATTGTCAGAGAGCCAACCTAGCGGCACCAGAGGGCATACACGGCAAACCTCAAAGTGGAGGATAACCGATGAATTACGAAGAATCACCTCCCGAATTTGACGATGAACCGGTCGACGACCTGGACTCTGACCAGGAGGACGGGGAGTTGCCACCGCCCCCGCCGGTTTCGCCGGAGGATGACTTTGTCGAATTCGATGAGGACGACTTCGACGATGACTTTGACGATGATTTCGAGTTTGAGCCAGAGTACGAGGCCGAAATCGAGCGCGAGTTCGGCGATATCGACCAAGGCGAGGAGATACCTGAAGAAACTGAGGCTGAAGAAGAACCGGAAGAACCAGAAAAAGTCCTCCAAGAGCCGGGCGAGTTTCCGGAGGGCGACTTAACGGATGACGAGTTCACAGAATCAGACGAGGAGGAGTTCTAGGGAGAATCTACCGGACTAAAGACTGGAAAGCAGTTTGATTTTGGCTTGACAGATCTCAAGATGAGGTGAACCAACGTATCGGCTATGAGTGAAACACTTGTTGAAGGAATTCAGGCCGCCGTGCAATTTATCCGGCAGAAGTGGGATAAGGAGGCATACGCCGGGATCATTCTGGGGACGGGTCTCGGGACGTTGGCTCAAGAGATCAAAGCCGACGCCGTCATCCGCTATGAGGACATTCCGCATTTCCCTCGCTCGACGACCATAAGTCATACGGGCCAATTTGTATGCGGTACCCTGGAGGGCTTACCCATCGTGGCCATGGAAGGGCGATTCCACGTCTATGAGGGTTACACGTTCCAACAGGTGACATTCCCCGTTCGCGTCATGAAGGCATTGGGGGCCAATCTTTTGATCGTTTCCAATGCCTGCGGCGGGATGAACCCCCATTACCGCCTTGGCGACATCGTCGTCATCGACGACCATATCAATTTGATGAACGGGAACCCGCTCATCGGTCCAAATGACGACTCATTGGGGCCACGATTTCCCGATATGTCGCAACCTTACGATCAAACATTAATCGACGTTGCCCTGGCGATCGCTCGGCGGGAGGATTTTGTCGCGCACCGCGGGGTGTATGTCGCCGTGACGGGCCCCAACCTCGAGACCCGTGCTGAGTACCGCTTCCTGCGGGGGATCGGTGCCGATGTCGTGGGGATGTCCACCGTCCCCGAAGTCATTGTCGCCGTCCATGCCGGAATGAGGGTCTTGGGGTTGTCCGTGGTCACCGATATGTGCCTCCCCGATGCCCTTAAGCCAGCCGTTGTGGAGGAGATCCTTAAGGTTGCAGCCGAGGCGGAACCAAAGTTGCGCAAGATTGTGCTGGGGGTCCTTCGCTTTGAGGCAGAAAAACAGCAGCGCCGACCGGGCTAACCGTAGGCAGTGTCCATGACTCGAAATAAGCCTGGTAGCGAGTCCACCAGACCTTAAAGCTGCTTAACGGCGAAGTACACCTCCGGACCCCTTAAAGGTGGGTGCGAAAGAACTAACTGAAGCGGTTCATTCGAAAGAGAAGTCTTATGTTTCGGCCTGTTGATCGGAATCCATCCTTTCCCAAACTCGAAGAAGGCATCATCCGTTTTTGGAAGGAAAACCGGATTTACGAGCGTTCGCTCGACTGGCGACGGGGCGCGCCCTCGTTTGTGTTCTACGAAGGACCACCCACGGCGAATGGCCTCCCCCATCCCGGGCATTGTTTGACGCGGGCGATCAAAGACCTCTTTCCGCGTTACAAGACGATGCGGGGGTATTATTGCGAACGCCGCGCCGGCTGGGACACCCACGGCCTACCAGTGGAAGTCGAGGTCTGTAAAGAGTTGGGCATTCACTCTAAAAAAGACATCGAGGAGTTCGGTGTCGAACCGTTCATTCGCCGCTGTATTGACAGTGTGTTCCGCTACACCCGTGAGTGGGAACAACTCACCGAGCGCCTTGGTTTCTGGATTCAGCTTGACAACGCTTACGTGACGTATCATCAAAGTTATGTTGAAAGCGTCTGGTGGGCACTTAAGCAACTCTTCGAAAAGGGGCTGCTCTATCAGGGCTACAAGATTGTCTGGTGGTGGGCCCAAGGGGGAACGGCACTTTCAGCGGCTGAAGTCGGCCAAGGCTACCGCTCGGTTGCGGACCCTAGTGTCTATGTCAGGTTCCCACTTCGGGATGAGCCGGACGCCGACCTTCTGGTTTGGACAACCACTCCTTGGACGTTGCCCAGCAATCAATTTGCCGCCGTCCGACCGGATTTGGACTACTGTCATGTCCTTTTTGAAGGCGAAAAACGAGCCGTCGTTATTGCCCAGGCCCTCGTTGAGACGGTGGGTAAAAAGGTCAACAAGCGCTATCAAATCCTCAAGACAGTGCGCGGCGCGTCGTTGGTAGGTAAGCGATACATCCCTCCGTTCGACTACTACTACAAGCGCTATGGAGAACAACAGGGACGCCTCCGTGGCGGCGGTCAACAACATATTGCCTGGCGGGTGGTGGCAGCCGACTTCGTAACCATCGACACCGGAACGGGCGTCGTTCACGAGGCCCCTGCTTTTGGGGAGGTGGACTATGAAGTTCTTTTGGCGGAACAGGCCCGCTTTGTGGAGGGTGAAGGTCCCCAGTTGATTTGTGCCGTAGCCCCCGACGGCACGTTCACCGCCGAAGCCTCCGATTACGCTGGTCGCTGGGTCAAAGATTGCGATCGCGACATTATCCGTCAACTCCGGCAGTCGGGTGTCCTTTTCCATTTCGAGCAGTATGTCCACGACTATCCCTTCTGTTGGCGGGCCGAAAACGATCCCCTCATTCAATATCCCCGGAAGAGCTGGTTTATACGCACCACAGCGTTCAAAGAAAAGATGCTTGAAAACAATCGACAGATTGGCTGGCATCCCGAAAATATCCGGGACGGTCGATTCGGAAATTTTCTGGAAACGAACGTCGATTGGGCCTTATCCCGCGAACGATTCTGGGGAACACCCCTCCCCATTTGGGTCTGCGAAAAAACAGGGTACATGGAGGCCATCGGTTCTTATGCCGAACTCCTTGCCAAGCCTGGTGTCAGCGGCATGGAGGTTTGGGAGGAGGCAAAACGGGCCGATCCCACCCTCTCCGAGCATCTCAAGGTCCACAAACCCTACATCGATGCAATTGTTTACGACTCTCCGGTTTGCCCCGGGAGCAAAATGCGTCGTGTTCCCGATGTCATTGACTGCTGGTTCGATTCCGGCGCCATGCCCTTTGCTCAGTGGGGGTA
>Ga0209508_1000959_pt1 | contig 24656 bp, 25 predicted proteins | sample AD_UKC129_MetaG_FD_184427 | JGI IMG/M metagenome (GOLD analysis project Ga0209508, IMG submission 184427) | Active sludge microbial communities of municipal wastewater-treating anaerobic digesters from Canada - AD_UKC129_MetaG (SPAdes) (version 2) | ecosystem: Engineered > Bioreactor > Anaerobic... | reverse complement strand
TCGAAACAATAATGGTAAACAACAACCCAGAAACAGTAAGTACAGACTATGACATATCAGACAAACTATACTTTGAACCACTAACACTCGAAGACGTGCTATCCATAATAGACAAAGAAAAACCAGAAGGAGTCGTGGTCCAATTCGGCGGACAAACATCAATCAACCTAGCAGTTCCCCTTGCAGAAGAAGGAATCAGGATACTTGGAACGCCACATGAGAGCATAGACAAGGTCGAAGACCGTGAAAGATTCACTAAAGTCCTTGAAAAACTTAAAATACCACAGGCACCATATGGCATAGCAAAATCATTCGAGGATGCAAGACGCGTCGCGGAAAAAATAGGATACCCAGTGCTCGTAAGACCATCATATGTACTTGGTGGAAGAGCAATGGAAATAGTCTACGACGAAAAAGAACTCGAAGAATACATGGAAGAAGCTGTAAGAGTCTCGCCAAAACACCCCATCCTTGTCGACAAATTCCTAGAAGATGCCATAGAAGTTGACGTTGACGCATTATGCGACGGCAAAGAAGTCTACATTGGAGGCATCATGGAACATATTGAAGAAGCAGGAGTACACTCAGGAGATTCAGCATGCGTCATACCACCACAAACAATCCCAGAAAACATAATAGAAATCATAAAAGACTACACACGAAAACTCGCACTAGAACTCAAGGTCGTAGGATTAATAAACATACAATATGCCGTCAAACCCGCCGAAGACCCCCCAGTTTATATACTTGAAGCCAACCCCAGGGCAAGCAGAACAGTACCATTCGTAAGCAAAGCAACAGGAGTACCACTAGCAAAAATCGCCGCAAAACTAATGCTAGGAGAAAAACTATCATCACTAGGCCTAACAACAGAAAAGGAAATAGACCATGTAGCAGTTAAAGAATCAGTATTTCCATTCATCAAACTCCCTGGAGCAGATTCAGTGCTCGGACCAGAAATGAAATCTACAGGTGAAAGCATGGGAATCGACGAAAACTTCGGCCTTGCATATTACAAATCACAACTTTCAGCTAACATGGAACTACCAAGAGAAGGAAAAATCTTCATAAGCGTCAAAGACCCTGACAAGAGCAAAATAGCAGATATAGTGAAAAAGGCGGAAGAACTAGGATTCAAGGTTATAGGGACTCGAGGCACTGCAGAGGCCGTGAAAAGCATCTCAAACGTTGAAGTTATAAATAAGGTGAGTGAGGCTTCACCTAACATAAAAGATGCTATACTTGCAGGTGAAGTGAAACTCATAATAAACACGCCAGCTGGTAAACAATCAGCAGATGATGGATACATCATAAGGAGAATGGCCATAGAATTAGGAATACCATATGTCACAACATTAGCAGGTGCAAGAGCGGCTCTAAATGCAATTGAAGCTGTTAAAATGGGTAAAATAACAGTCAAATCCCTCAACGAGTACCACTTACGGGAACAAAAGATTTAACGACATTTTTTATCCTCCGGCTTATTTTGGTTGCTAATGATACAAATCAGCTGGAGGGATCCTTTAAGGTTGGATTTAACATGCTTGTTATTGAAAATGGTATTGTACTAAGGGGTTTGAACTTAAAACCTGAAAGAGCGAACATCGCAATAGAAAATGAAAGGATAATAGAGATAAGCCGGGGCAAAATACCCTCTGATCATAAAATAAATGCAAGGGGATGTATCATAGCCCCCGGCTTTATAAATGCGCATGTACACGTTGCAGACAGCATATTAAAAGATGTGGGTGATGGTAAAAGTATAAATGAGATAGTGAAACCCCCAAATGGCTTGAAACATAGAATGCTTGAAGCTGCAGGAGATGATGAGATCATAAAATCTATTAGAGATTCCATTATAGAGATGATATCCACAGGCACCACAACCTTCATAGACTATAGGGAAGGGGGAATAAAAGGCATAAAACTACTTAAAAATGCCTTAAAAGATTTACCCATAAACTCCATAATACTAGGAAGAGATCCCATTTTCCTCGAAGGAAACCCAGATACGACAAAATTGAAAAATAGGATAAAAAAGCTTCTCAAATTCGCTGATGGGATAGGTCCAAGCGGATTTGGAGAGATAATCGATGAAACAGCTAAGATAATCGTCGAGGAATGCGAAAAAAGGGATAAGATAGCTTCGATCCACGTGGCTGAAACCACAGAGGCCCAGAAATCTTCATTAGAGAAAACTGGTAAAAGTGAAGTGGAAAGGGCTATAGATGCAGGCTTCCATTTACTTGTACATCTAACCAACCCAATCCCAGGAGATCTTAAGCTAGTCTTGGAGAATGATGCTAGCATAGTTGTCTGTCCAAGATCAAATGGGATGCTATCAACAGGAATACCGCCCATAGCAGAAATCCGCGAAAAAAATGTTAATATACTTCTAGGGACTGATAACGTAATGTTTAATGCACCTGACATGCTAAGGGAGATGGAATATACATTAAAAGTTACAAGGGCTTATAAAAGGGGGTACTTCAATCCTAGGGATGTTCTGAAAATGGCGACAACTAACATGCACGGGTTTACTGGTGACAAGATAGGATGCATAAGTGAGGGCTTCCAGGCAGATATTATAATAGTTGAATCATTATCAGGGAACCCCTATCTCTCACTTATTAATAGAAGTCAATCGAAAAATATAAGATATGTGATAATAAAAGGTAGAATAGTTAAGAGGTGAATTTATGTACAAAAAAATTCTCTTACCCACCGATGGTTCAGAATATGCTAACAAGGCAGCTGAACACGCAATATGGATAGCTAAGGAAAGCGGTGCAGAAATAATAGCATTAACAGTCATGGAAACATCTACACTCATAGGATTGCCAGCTGACGACCTTATAATACGTATAAAGGAAGTCCTCGAGGAGGAGGCTTCAAATTCTCTTGATAAGATAAAAAAAATTGTTAAAGAATCAGGTTATAATATTAAACTCACATTAAAAACAGATGAAGGTTCCCCAGCGGATTCTATACTAGACATGATAGAAAAAGAAGGTATAGATCTTGTGGTGATGGGAACATCAGGCAAACACGGCCTTGACAGATTCCTTCTTGGGAGCGTGACAGAAAAGGTTGTAAGATCTGCGAAGTGCCCAGTACTAGTAGTTCATTAAATTTTTTTCAGCTAATTTTCCAAGCGGGTGTTAATAATGTTAGCAAAGGACATAATGTCAAAGAAAATATATTATGTGAAAGTTCCGGGAAACCGCACTCAGGCGCTGGATATAATGAGGAAAAAGAACGTTTCAGGGTTGCCGGTTGTGAAAGAGGATACAAATGCACTTGTAGGTGTCATAACACGTTCAGATATTATTGAAAACCCAGACGAGGAGCAGATAGCCCTCATAATGACAAGAAATCCGGTTGTGGCCTCCCCAGAAGAGGATATAAGATCATTAGCTTCTAAAATGATAAAAAATAACATAAGAAGGATCCCAATAGTTGAAAATGATAAACTAGTAGGTATAATCACAGCCTATGACATTGTCTCGTGTGCATTGGCAGAAATGGAGATAGACTCCCCAGTCGAGGATTATATGATAGTGAACATACCCACAACATGGGATAGAACACCCCTTAACATAGCATTCGAAATTATGAGATATTTCAAATTAAAGGTTCTGCTCACCATTAACAATGAATCAAAATTGTCAGGGATTCTCACTGAAACAGACTTTTTAAATGAAAGCGAAGTCGTCTCTGAGAGAACAGTCCATAACACTTCAGTAGGTACCGAAGGAGATAGATGGACATGGGACAGCAAAAACGTCCTCTATGTCATAAAAAATCAACTCAAATTTTCAGATAAAGAAGTGCGGGATGTTGCTACAACAGAACTAGTTACAGTTACAAATACTACAAGTGTAAGTGACTGCGCAATGAAAATGAAAAAATTCAAGATTGAACAAATTCCTGTAATAGACTTTGAAGGTGAACTGGTAGGATTATTAAGGGCCCAGGATCTTATAAAAGCTCTAGTTGATTTAAATGAATGACAAGCGCACCTTACGAATAAAAGCTTCGAAGGATGCTATAACATTCGCTGCAAAAAATGGGGGAAAAGTATCTATCAGTGATCTTCAATTAAAGGTTTTATGGGGATATTGTTGGTTTTATGGACTCCCATATATTGAAACATTCCTTGAGGTTATGGAATTCCTATTCAAGAGGATAATAGGCGATGTTATAGAACATGAGAATCTTAACATGGATTATCAGATCATTGCTAATGATTCACTTGATGAGGCGAATTATATAGAGATAATATTCAATAACATACAGGCAGATGATGTTAAATTTCATGTCCTAGGAGATCTCATATTCCAAGGAGAAGATCATAGGAGTCTCATCCGCAAAATAACTAGTTTCAGAAGAAAAGTGGATGAGAATATAGTGAAGGTGCTCTAGTCAAACTTTTCTAACCTTCTTATAGAAGGTAACAGCTCCAATAGGATCTCTTCGACATCTTTTCCATCATTAAATATTATTTTACCATCTTTTGAAATCTTAACTATACTACCATCTATTTTCACTGTTAAAGTGTCATCTAGAGAATATTCATTGAAGTTGGTGCATGTTTTTTCTAGGTCAATCGGATAAGGAAGTTCTAATATTGTATTTTGGGAATTTATAAGTTTTCCTCTCTTCCTATGGTAACCTCTTATATCTATATAGACACTTTTAAAGCCCGCCATTTTAAGTTTAGCTTCAATATGTTTTAGTAGATTCATGTCCAATATTTTACTCATATCATCTACCTGGATTATCGCGGTATTGTTAAAATCTCTGACCCTAACCAATTCAAGGCCTGTGCACTCTTTTATAAGATTCTCGGCATATGATATCCTATTAAGTTTCCTGGTGGTTATTGGTCCTTTTATCCTAGTTGCAAGGCAAGTAGTGTTTTTGGAATATTTTATATTTTCTCTTTGAAGGTATTTTATAACATCGTCTTCTGTCATTTTCGCTTCCAATAACGGACTTTTCACCCTTCTTTTATAATTTGCTATTATCCCTGGCCGATCCTCTAGGATATCTGTTATGTTTGTCCCATCAACTATGATATCGAATTTTTTATCCTTGGCGATGGACTCTATGAGATTGTACATGTGATCTTTGCAAAAAAAACATCTAGAAGGTGAGTTTTCTTTAAATTTTTCATGGTTTAGGAAGTTTTCTTTTATGATTTTATGTTTGATTCCTATTCTTGAGGCTATATCCTTCGCTTTTTGGATAAGGTCCCATGGTAATGTTCCAGTATCTACAGTCACCGCGATAGCGTCCTTCGAAACCTTTGATGCTATTTTAGCGACTAATGTACTGTCTGAACCGCCCGAAAATGCTATTATCACTCTCTTATCTTTTAGTGTATTTTCGATTTGTTTAATTTTCTCTTGGATTTCCATTGTTATCTAACCAATTTGTCCCTTACATATTTTAGGGCTTTGATGGCGTCCTCCCTTTTTATGTCAACACCTTCATTTTCTATAAATTTTTTTAATCTTTCAAGGCTCATGGGATCTATTTTGCATTCATTATAGACTCTCTCATATGTCCTTTTGGGATAAAATATTGACTTGGCAGTTTTGATGAGATTTCCTAGTTCATCCTTTGAGATTATACCATGTTTATATGCCTTTTTGAAATTGTATTTTATGCTTACGAGGGAATCTGATAATGGTTCTAGAGTCTCTGGGTCGAATGCAACTGCAACATCATCATCAGATTCTATGATTCCATCCTTGTATTTCCTATAAACATGTCCTATGCCTATCATCCCAAGGCTGTCAAGTTCAGATGCGCGCAGAGCCCCCATACTAGCCCCGCCAACCACTTTCACGCCCATTTTAAGCGCTTCTATTATTTCTCTATGTGCGACTGCGGGCTCCTGATGGAAAACCCCATCTATAATCACAATAACGTCAACAGACTCTCTAATAACCTTTGAAACATCACCCCTCTTCACAGGAGGATAATATTCCCCCTTTAATATTTTCGAGGCTTCTCTAGGATGTAGGGACGGACCCGTGAAGACGATTACCCGTTTCATATTTGATCCTATCCCCTATCCGAGTGTTGTCAACAGCAAATACCTCCAATCCGGGCACTATAACTCTAACCACTGGTATCTTAACTTCGCGTGTAAGATTGACCATGAATACATCAGAGAATCCGCACCTTCTTAATTCTTTTAGAGTGACTTCAATATCATCTTTGAATGTTCTCTTTGATTTGTTTTTTATTTCATCCAATCCTATTATTTTTTCAGGTTCGCCGAACCAGTGTCTGTTAATCTTCTTCATCCGTTCATATCCTGCTTTCCTCATGAAAATCGCCCTGACAGTATCCTCTCGCGTCCCATGTATCTGGGTGGCTCTGCTCTGCGCCACTTCTGTAAGCGCCCTTATAACTGCTACTTCAGGGTCTAGGTGCGTCCCAACACCTATACTCAGTAAAGCAGGATCTTTTAAGAGAACATCATCAGCTACAGCAGCAATCGTCGGTATCCTAATATCATTTGTAAGGTCTATAAGAGTTATTTCAATTTTCGCAACCTCGAATTTCCTGAGCAGCCACTTTATGATCTTATTATCAGTGTCACGACAATCAACCTCCCTTTTAGAACCCCTTTTAGCCTCGAATATGCTCCAAGCATCCCTTTCTATCAATTCCATGAGTCCATGGAATATGGCTTCTTCCATAGCATTTCCAGAAGCAAGACCATTAGTATTTGACCTGAAAAGACTTATACAATCTTCTGGTGGATTATATGGGTGATAAACAGCATTTGCCGGGACATGAACCTCATTTTCATCCTTAAGATTTTTTGCTTTAACCCACTCAATTTCTCCATCAAGTTCATTATCTTGGGGCAGTATAAGACTCTCAGGATCCAAATACTCTTTTATATCATCTATCGGGGCTTTGATAGATTTCTTGGAATCTGCACTTTTTTTCTCTGCTGAGTACCTTTCGAAGGCTTCCATCATCGCAGAGGCTTTGGCCTGGGATCTTGTAGCCCCTTTACCAGCATATATGCTCACAGCACCATCTTCTGCAGTTGGTCTTATAGCAGAATATACTGGTATTCCTATCCTGTCAAGATGTGTTATCTCTGTTACTCTCGTGACACCTATCCTTTGCAACTTTCCCTGGATCCATTGGATGGTCTCAGAAGGTTTCCGAGCCCGGTGTGTGCAGCCAATATATTTTACGGGTACATCTGAGATCATGTTTATCACTTTATAGGGTGAATATGCTCTTAAATGTGAGCGCGAGGGCTGTTAACATAGCTAGGATCCATACTATTATATTCCAGCTTATAACCTTCGCCCCATCTAATACACTGAAGGGTATAAGGTTAAAGAATGCGATGAAACTATTAACAGCACATCCCAAGGTTGCTATAGCAGATAGTATGCCTGTTGTGGATGATGCTAAAAATAGGAAAAGTATTGCTAGGATTATATTTGTGGCTGGTCCTGCTAATGCTATTTTACCGTTTTCTTCCCGGCTGATATATGCTCCGTGTATATATACTGCTCCTGGAGCCGCAAAAACGAAACCAAAATATGCGGTTATAAGCGCCAGTAATATTCCACCTATCCATAGTTTGTATTCTGCCCAGAAACCATATTTTATGGCTACGAATTTATGGGCTATTTCATGGGATACGAAGCCTATACCAACGGCTATGATACTTGCAGGTAGTAATGAAATTGCAATGTTGATTTGCTTGTTCGAAAAGACGTATGAGAAAACACCTGCTATTACGAGCATTGAAATTATGATGTCCCTTATTTCGCTAGTTGTGAATTTCACCATATTATTATAATTTTGTCTTTGTTCATATAATAGTTTCTATCCCTTGAATGCTATCTTGAAGCAGCTACCATCCTGGCTTTTAATGGATAGTGTCCCTTCTAGTTGTTTTACCAAGATATTAACAAGTTTAAGGCCTAGTGATTTGCTTTCATGGAGTTTATGTTCTGGGAATCCTATACCATCATCTGCTATTTTTAGTTCAAGTTTGTCTTTGACTCTTTTAAATGTGATTTCTATCGTGCCTTTATCCTTGCCATTGAATGCGTATTTCAGGGCGTTTGTTAAAAGTTCGTTCATGATCAAACTGAGGGGTATGGCTGTATCGACTTCGAGGCTTAAATTTTCAATGTCTAATTTTGTGGTTATGGATTTTCCTGTGGGATATGAATTGAGGAGGTTTCTTATAAGTTTTTCTGTGTATTCCTTGAAGTTTATTCTTGCAAGGTCTTCTGATTGGTATAATTGTTCATGTATAAGTGCCATTGATCTTATTCTGTCCTGTGTTTCCTTGAATGTGTCATTCCTGTTTGTGGTCATTGTTTGGAGGCTGAGTAGACTTGAGATTATCTGCAGATTATTTTTGATCCTGTGATGTATTTCCTTCAGTAAAATTTCTTTCTCTTCGAGGGATTTTCTAAGTTCATCTTCTAGTTTTTTACGTTCCATTATGTTCCTTGCCACGATAACAGCATAATTATCTCCATTGAATTTAACGATATCTAGATTCATTTCAGTCAAAATCGAACTTCCATTTATTTTAAGTAGTGGTATTTCTATGGAGACTTCTTGTTTTTTTGATAGGGGTTCCCTGAGATTTTCATGGTATCTTGTGGGGATTATGTCGAAAATGGAGCTTATATCCTCCCTTGAATATTCTAGTTTCTGTAGGCTTGACTTGTTAACATCTACTATTTTTCCATTAACATCCACTAGGAATATGAAGTCCCTTGTATGATCAAGTAAAGTTTTAAATCTTTGGATTTTCTGGAATGTATCCTTTAATTGGGGGTAATAACTCTTTTTCATGGATTTTTCACCGAAGCCCATGATGGCCTTTCTAAGGTTCTCCCAATCTTTAGGATCTTCTGATGGCATTTTCGAGTATCCCCTTTATATCATCTATTGATGGTTGGCGCGGATTTGTAACGATACAAGGATCATTAAAAGCCAACCTTGCAAGTTCATCTATATCCTCTTCTTTTATACCATAGTCTCCAAGTTTCATGTCGATCCCAAGTCCTTTCTTAAAACTTTTTAATTTAGAAATGAGCTCCTCCTTCACTTCACCTCTTTTTGGTTTCAGTCCCATAGCCTCTGCTATATCCTTGTATCTTTTGGAGGCTGCTGTGAAATTGAATTCTATAACATCTTCTATTAGAAGTGCGTTCGCTATCCCATGCGGGATGTCTAGTCTACCTCCAAGGCTGTGTGCAATTGCATGAAGAAGGCCAAGGCTTGCATTGGAAAATGCTAATCCGGCTTCGAGACTTGCGAGCATCATATTGTAACGTAGATTAAGGTTTTCAGGGTCTTGGAGGGTTTTATACAAGTTTTCACTTACGAGTTTTATGGCGTCAAGGGCATTTATATCGGTTAAATGGGAGCTTGCATTAGATACATAGGCTTCTATGGCATGTGCAAGGGCATCCATACCAGTTGAGGCTGTGAGTAGTCTGTCCATAGTTATGGTTGTATAGGGGTCTATCAGGGAGACGTCTGGTATGAGTGTTCTGCTTATTATCGCGATTTTAATTTTTCTTTTAGTGTCTCTGATTATTGCAAACTGTGAAATGTCTGCTGATGTCCCGGCAGTGGTGGGTATGCAGATGATTGGCGGTCCTGGTATTGGGATCTTGTCAACACCTTCAAATTCAAGGATATCCATTTCATTAGAAGTTACGATACCTATGCCCTTCGCACAGTCTATTGGACTCCCACCTCCAAGAGCTATTATAAAATTACAACCTTCCGATTCAAAAACCTCGGCACCGCCCATAACCTCATAGTCGCGCGGATTCGGCGTAACATCACTATATGTTACATATCCTAATCCATTTTCAGTTAATGATGATTCTATTTCATCTACAAGACCAACCTTTTTTATACCAGGGTCAGTTACAAGGAGTATTTTCTCCGCTCCCAAATTTTCTGCATATTGGGGGGCTAGTAATCTTGCACCATCTCCAAATACCAATTCGCTTGTAACAAATTTTCTGAGATTGGTCTCATTCATAACATCACCAGACAAAGGAACATTATGTAGTTTTCTTTCACTTATTGATATTCTTTTATGTGAAATTCTTCCCATCTTGGGGCAAAAGTATATGATGCTATGTGGAAAATTTTTATCAAGGGAAGATCTCAGGCTCATTAAACTTTCTCGGTGGTTTGGATGGATAGAATAAAAATTGCAATTGATAAAATAAGAGAAGCTAACTGTGACATGGCGGTGATATCTAAAAGTGAAAACATTTTTTATTTGGCGGGTTTCAAACCTTCTGCTCGTGCATTTTTGATCTTGTTTGACGAACCCATTTTAATGGTAAATAGTATGGATGTGGCTGAGGCAGAGGACATATCATCAGTCGATGTTTTTGAATTTAAAAAATTGGGGGACGTGAAAGAAAAAATTGGAAACCTATCCCCTAGAAGTGTTATTTTTGAGCCCTCAATCTCCCTTAGCACATTCAAAAAACTAAAAAGTTCATTTAATTTTATCGTTGAGGATATTATAGGAAACCTTAGGATCATAAAAGAAAAAGTCGAAATAGATAACATTGAAAGGGCTTTGAAAATAGCTGAGAAATCTTTTATAGAAACAAATGTTGAAGGGGTTGAAGTTAAGATAGCGGCCGAACTTGAATATCATATGAAAATTAAAGGTTCGAAGAGACCCGCGTTTGATACTATAGTAGCCTCTGGTGCAAGATCAAGCAATCCACATGCAGAGGTTTCATTTAATAAAATACAAACTCCTATAATAATTGATTGGGGGGCTACATGGGAAGGTTATTCTTCAGACACTACTAGAACCATCGTCACAGAAAAACATGAAGAAGAGCTACTTGATATTTTATTGGATGCTCAAAGAGAGGGTGTGAAAACAGCTAAGCCAGGAGTGAAAGCCTCATATATAGACAAGGTTGTGAGGAGTATCATATCCGAATATGGATATGGAGACAATTTTATACATTCAACAGGGCATGGTATAGGATTGGAGGTTCATGAACCACCTTCACTTTCAGCCAATGAAAACATTAAACTTGAAAAGAACATGATTGTAACAATAGAACCTGGAATTTACATTAAAGGAGAATATGGTATCAGAATAGAGGACATGATCCTCATCAGAAGAAATCCTAAAATATTAAATACACTTCCATCTATAATAAAATTATAGATAATTTTGAGGGTGTAACTTATGGTGCTCGTCCCAAAATATTTATTACCACTCGTTGATATAGTCGAGAAGGTAATCCCCAAGAGCCTCCACATACGGCTACAGGAGGCTCTTGTTAGAACTGGAATATATGTAAGATCCGCTGAGATTTTCACATTAATATTGCTTGCAAGCATATTCTTTGGTTTAATTGGAATTTTAACGGCCATTGTCTTAGGCATAGACTTTTTGATCCCAGTTCTCGCAGGTTTTTTACTTCCTTCTATAATTTTTGGCTTATACCTTTTTATAATGATGGAGCGAAGGATCGATGCAATAGAACAGGGAACTCCAGATTTTTTAAGGCAAATAGCGTCACTTTTACGTGCAGGGATTGGACTTGAAACAGCCCTCGAAGACGTTTCAAGACAAGGTAAAGGTCCATTATATGACGAACTTAAAAGGGCTGTTATAGAGATCAAGATAGGCAGAACATTTGATGATGCTATATTGTCAATGGGGCGAAGACTAAAATCCGAAACACTTGACAGGACATTCAGGATGATAATAGAAGGTAGAAGGGCTGGTGGGAGCCTAGCAGATGTTATAGAGGCTGTTGCGGAGGATACGCGTGCAGTTTTGGCCCTTAAAAGGGAGAGGAAGGCTAATGTTATGATGTCTGTCATGTTCCTTGTTGTTGCAGCTATAATCGCAGCACCCTTCGCACTTGGAATGATTATGATTTATTCTGGATTCATAGAATCCCTTGGGAAATCTAACCCAATCCTCGGAACTGCGAAGATTGCTGCTGGGGGTTATATACTAATCCATTCCATAATCGCAGGGTTACTCATCGGCATAATCATGTATGGGAGCGCAAGAAAAGGTATTAAATTTGCTATTCCGCTTGCTGTTTTAGCATTCGGAATATTTTATGTGATCGAAAGGTTTGGTTTCGTGATCATAGGTTTAATGGCGCCTTAATAGGAGCGGAGGTTCAAATCATGGAAGTGATAAATGAGGAGATCGCCCAGGGCTCTGCAGAGATGATACTACTATTTGGTGGAGTTATTGTCATAGTGCTCGTCGCAGCATTATGGTATAAAAACTATCTAATATCCGCGGGTAATGAGATAAACAAAACTGACGTGAAAACTGTTACAAATTCCATACAAAATCTTAAAAATAAATTCTAGGGATTTCTTATGAAGATGTTGATCAATGGAAAATTCATAGGTGATGAAGAAATAGAAATCTACAATCCTTACAATAATGAGCTTATAGACAAAGTACCCGCAGCTTCAAAAGAGGACACGAAAGAGGCTATTTCAGCCGCAAAGATGGCTAAAAGTCAAATGATCTCATTAACGGCATATAAGATTTCAGAAGCGCTATATGATGCGAGTCAAGAACTCAAAAAAAGGTTAGAAGAATTTTCACGTCTCATAACCTTAGATTCCGGTAAACCTATAAAAGCGGCTCGAGACGAGGTCAGAAGGTCAATTGAAACACTTAAATTATCCGCTGAAGAATCAAAGAGAATTTACGGAGAATCCATTCCAATGGATGCTGGCATAGGAGGTAAAAACTTCATAGGCTTCACAATCAAACTCCCACTAGGAATTATAGCTGCCATCACACCATTCAATTTTCCCCTTAACCTAGCCATCCACAAAATAGGCCCAGCCCTCGCATCAAAAAACACCATGATATTAAAACCATCACTCAAAGCACCATTATCAGCACTAAGACTAGGCGAACTATTAAATGAATATTTTCCACCAGGTGCAGTGAATGTTCTAACAGGTAAATCATCAATTATAGGAGAAGAACTTTTAAAAAGTGAAGATATTGACAAGATAACATTTACCGGAGGCTTCAAAACAGGTAAAATGATAGCTGAAAAGAGTGGGATGAAAAAACTCACCCTAGAATTAGGCGGGAACGACCCCATAATAGTACTCAAAGACGCTAACATCGAAAAGGCTGTTGAAGGCGCCATAAGAGGCTCATATTTATACTCCGGCCAAGTATGTATAGCTGTGAAGAGGATAATCGTCGATGAGAAAGTGGCGGACGAATTCATCCAAAAGTTGGTTAAAGAGACTGCAAAGTTGAAAATAGGGGATCCCCTCAACCCTAAAACGGATATAGGCCCGCTTATCAGCGAAAAAGCCGCTCTTAACATTGAGGAAGTGGTTTTTGAGGCTGTTGATAGTGGTGCGGAATTATTATATGGTGGCGGAAGGAATGGTAATTTCTTTGAACCCACGGTATTAGATAATGTTAAACCTTCAATGAGAATTGTTCAAGAGGAGACATTCGGCCCAGTATCTCCTATAATAAGGGTTAGGGGTGCTGATGAAGCCCTAAAAGTTGCCAATGACACTTGTTACGCCCTTCAAGCTGGGGTGTTCACAGAGAATATACATGAGGCATTAAGATTCGCCTCGGAATTGGAGGCGGGGACAGTGCTTATAAACAAACAATCAACTTACAGAGTCGATCACATGCCATTCGGAGGATTTGGATGTAGTGGAATGGGTAAAGAAGGCGTTAAATATGCTATTGAGGATATGACAAGAACAAAACTTATTATATTTAATAAAAATAATCATTAGAACATATATTCTATTTTATGAAAGACTTTAAGAACTGTAAACTTTGCGAGTGGCGATGTGGAGTAAATCGGCTTGAAGGAGAAACCGGCATTTGCCGCGTAGGATTGCCAGAAGTGGCATATACGAGTCTAGCTTATATCTTGAAAAGTTATTCAATAACATTTCTCGGATGTTCATTCAAATGCCTATACTGTAATGCCTATCGGATTTCACAATACCCAGACACAGGATGGATCTATAGAGGCTACATAGAACCTGAAAAAATGGCCAGAGAAGCCCTGTATTATCTTGGAGGTCCTATCGCAAAGAAAATAGGTGCATACAGGCTCAGTTTCACTGGTGGAGAACCCACAATACACACACCATACATCGAAGAGCTCGTAGAAATAATAAAAAGATCGAAACCCTCCATGGAAGTAGGTATCGCTACAAATGGTTTCCCAACGACAAAAACCCTTAAAAGACTTTTGAAGATTGTAAATTTCATAAATTTTGAAATAAAAGCATTTAACGATGAAACTCATAGAAAACTTACAGGAGCAGAATCTGAACCAGTTTTAAGGAACGCTACATATCTCGCTGAAAAAAACCCGGAAAAGATCAGGGTCTTCCGGACAGTTGTAATCCCCGGGATAACTGATAGAGAAGTCCCCATGATAGCGGAATTTTTATCAGAAATAAACGAAGAAATACCCTATAGACTTATCGGCTTCAGACCCAACTTCGTTTTATATTATCATAGAGGACCATCTAAAACTTTAATGGAAGACCTTGTAAAAAAATGCAAAAACAAAGGCCTTAAAAATGTTGACTATTCAGGATATTACCCGTTAAAAATAAAGGATCCAATATATTATCTTAAAAAACTTGGATGTCCACCACCCCGTAACTGCGGAGAATGCAAATTCAAGGATGAATGCAGAATCACATTAATGGAACCATGGCTTTTCAAATAAAAAGCTTGCCATTTTATTTTCCTTTCATAAACTCTTCAATGATGTTTCTCGCATCTTTAAGAGATTCTAGTGGTATTCCCTTTGGAAGTCCTCCTATTTCCCCTTTAACATCTCTTAAAACCCCCTCTATGCCTAGGAACATGCCTTCACTTGTTATCCCCATAAAATTCTGTGGTGGTAGCAGTGCAACTGCAACACGATCCCCTTTCTTGACCATTGGATCATTTGTTATAACCTTAACTGATCTACCTCCAATGTCAACATTACATATTTGGAGTTTATCGGCTCGGGGGTGTTTAATGGAACTCATGACCTCTCCTACTATGATATCAATGCCTATAATCGGATCCGAAATTTTACCAAGCATTAAACGCTCTTTAAGCCTAAACATTGTGTTGAGGAAAAACTTTATCCTTGCAATGTTTTCCTCGGTTTTCTCTTTTTCCTCGGCTTCTCTAAGGAACATTTCAGCCCATCTTTCACCTCCAAGAGCTTCTATTATACTTTCCACTTTTTCTTTAATTGATCGCATTTCTGGGGATGATGAAAGTTCCTCGGGTTCAATATAAGAATAGATAAGACCTTGGAGAATTTTTTTAATCTCATCAGCCATTTGGATAGCGGATCTTTTATTCCATTGTCCCCTGAGGCTTCCCGATTCAATAGCTTTCATGAAAAGGTTAATGGATCTATCAGCAACTTTAAGCCTATAATCTTGACTTGTATCCCACATTTTCTATCACCTTACAAAATACTCCACCCTATAAACTATTTATCCTTGATGGTCCACCTGAAATATTATCCTCACACTCCCAGATAAGGAAAAACACAAAGTTCATAATTTTGTGCTCCCGGTAAACATACCACTAACTTACCGTTACCACCAAAAAAACCCCCTCTGAAAGCGAGAAGATACAAAAAAAGAATGTGACGAGTTTATATATCCATAATAAGAATATTATAATGTGTGAGCCGGAACATCTCCCCCAAAAAAAAAAAGAGCGCGTAGAAGAAAAAAATCACCTTCAAAATACCACACACGAGAAGTGGCGAATTTCCTTCTGGAAAAAGGACCCCAACTTCAATCTCTGAAATGGGTTGGTTCAATCAAACAATTTCTCCCAATCTGAGGAATATAGGGGGAACTTGTAAACCTTAATGGTAAAATAAACTAAGGAAAGGATCCTACTATGATACATAAAGAGAGGGTTAAAAATTTGAACGAATTTAAATCCTTGGATAGTCACCAGGGAGATTACATTTTATACTGGATGCAGGCGTCTGTAAGAACCCATTGGAACCATGCCCTCGAATATGCTATCGAAACGGCTAACAGGATGGAAAAACCCCTCATAGCAGTTTTTGGACTCACATCAGATTTTCCAGGAGCCAATTCACGTCATTACCGATTTCTAATTGAAGGACTCCTTTCTGTTAAAAATGAATTAAAAGATAGAGGGGTGATACTCTCAATACAAGTTGATAAACCCCCATCTGCAGTCTTAAAATATTCAGATGACGCTTCAGTTGTTATAACAGATAGTGGCTACCTTGAAATCCAGAAAAGGTGGTATGATGAACTCAGAGCATCTGTTGACCATCCACTGATCCAAGTGGAGAGCAATGTTATTGTACCTGTTGAAACAGCCTCTAATAAGGAGGAATATTCTGCTGGAACATTCAGACCTAAAATAACCCGCAAACTAAAACATTTCATGAGACCATTGCAGCCAAGGACTCTTAAAGTGAACTCACTTGATATTGATGTTGAATCAGCAGATTTTAATTGTGAGAAACTCATGAAAAAACTGGGCTTGAAGGATGAACTGACACCATCCATATTCCAAGGCGGCACAAAAGAAGCAATTAGACTTTTTAATGAGTTCTTGTCAGAAAAACTTGAATGCTTCGAAAAGTTCAGAAATGATCCTGTTAAAAACTGTCTATCTAATATGAGTCCTTACTTGCACTTTGGACATATATCACCATTATACTTGGCATACAAGGCTTCAAGGGTGGGGGACTGTCCAGAATTTCTAGAGGAGCTCATTGTAAGAAGGGAGCTCAGCATGAACTTTGTCCATTACAATGATAACTATTCTACAATCAAATCCTTGCCAGAATGGGCTTATAATACGCTGATGGAACACGCATCCGATCCAAGGGAATATGAATACACTTTAAAGGAACTTGAAAATGCCGAAACTCACGACAAATATTGGAACGCTGCCCAGAAGGAAATGGTATTCACTGGGAAGATGCACGGTTACATGAGAATGTACTGGGGTAAAAAGATCCTCGAATGGACCGACCATCCTGAAAAGGCCTATGATATTGCAGTTTACCTCAATGATAAGTATGAAATTGATGGCCGGGACCCGAATGGTTTTACAGGTGTTGCTTGGTGTTTTGGGAAACATGACCGTGCTTGGGGTGAAAGGGAGATATTTGGGAAGGTCAGGTATATGAACGACCGTGGACTTGAGAGAAAGTTCAGAATCAGGAAGTATGTAGAGAGAATTGAGGCGATTGAGAACCGTTTATCCCGATCAAAAACTTTTATTTACTAATGGGAAGCAAAATTTAGCTTTTGTGGTTTTGACTTGTAATCCCACATTTTGGAATTTCTACCATCTATAAACTATTTAAATTATAAAATGAAATAAACTTCCATAGAATTATTTAAAAAAGAAGGGAGTGTAAGAAATATGGTTGAATTATCCGACCTTTATGGCCTCGATATATACACTTCTCAGGGTAAATATGTTGGCAGAGTCCAAGATGTTATCTTAAATATAAAGAAGGGTCGAGTATCAAAACTTAAAGCTAGAGCTATGAGCCCCGAGAAAAAAGATATCAAAATAACTGAGGTTCTAAAAAAAGGTATACGTATAGTCCCCGAATCTGATGAAATCAGACCACTAAAAGAAGAAGGCATGATAGACATTCCATATGATAGTGTTAAAGCCGTGGGTGACATACTCATAATATCCCCTGAAGTTAAGAGAAGTGAAACACCAAAATCATATGAAACCCCAATAAGGTAGGAATCCCTTATGATAGTGGGGATAGTGGGTTGCGGGGCCATCGCCAATATCATAACAGGTTATGTTTTGGAAGAAGATTCTCTTGTCCAGCTCAAATTCTTTTATGATAGGGACCTTGAAAAAGCCGAGAATTTGGCGTCCATAGTAGATGGAATCGCAGTTTTGAAAGTAGAAGACATGTTAGACAAAGTCGATCTTGTAATAGAGGCCGCATCCCCTGAGGCAGTGGCCGAGATCGTTCCCACAGTCCTCGAGGCGGGTAAGGATGTTCTTATAATGAGTGTTGGGGCTCTCATGGAAGAGGGTCTTCGTTCGAAAGTTGAATATTTGGCTTCAGAGAATAATGCGCGGGTTTACATCCCTTCAGGTGCTATTGTGGGTTTGGATGGTATAAAGGCGGCTTCTATAGGTAATATTGATTCTGTTAAATTAGTCACTAGGAAACCTCCACGTTCACTAGGAATATCCACAAGGGAAAAACAAGTTTTATATAAGGGTAATGCATCTGAGGCCGTTAAAAAATTTCCGGTTAACATAAATGTGGCGGCTACACTTAGCATAGCATGTAACATGGATGTGGAAGTTGAGATTATAGTCGATCCTAAGGTAGACAGGAACGTGCATGAAATAACTGTTAAGGGAGACTTCGGAGAATTCAAAACGATCGCAAAGAATGTTAGATGTTCACTTAATCCTAAGACAAGTGTACTAGCAGCTTATTCCGCTATTAAACTCCTCAAGAGTTTAAGTGAGAACTTCAAGGTCGGCACATGAAAGAATGTGAAATTTACTCTAAAATCAAGGTTCCGTGTGGTTGTAAGATTATCGCAAGACTTGATGGGAGAGGATTCCATAGACTAACCAAGGAATTAGATTTTAAAAGACCATATGATTCTTTTTTCACAGATTGCATGATTGAAACTTCTATTAATTTTATGAAGGAGTTCAGCCCATCTTTCATTTATACATTTTCTGATGAGATTAATATACTTTTTAATGAATTGCCATTCAATGGTCGCATAGAAAAACTTGATTCTATACTTGCAAGTTTCGCAGCCACATCTTTCATATTATCTCTACTTAGAAAATTTGAGGGTGATGATATTAAGAAGCCTGTTTCATTTGATAGTCGTATCATTCCTTTAGGTGATGATTTACTAGTAGGATATTTCAGGTCAAGGCAAGATGAAGCATGGAGAAATTGTATTAACAGTTATGCTTATTGGACACTAAGAAAGGAAATGGGCAGGAAGGCTGCAACAGAAAAACTTAGGGGTTTAAAGTCGAGTGAAATACATGAACTCCTCTTTAAGAGAGGAGTGAATCTTGGAGAAGTGCCTGCATGGCATAGAAGAGGTGTTGGGATATACAAGCGAAGCATTACAATTAAAGGTTATGATCCTAGATATAAAAAGATGGTTAAATCAACGAGGAAGAGGATCATAGTCGACAGGAAACTTCCACTTTTTGACAAAGAGTTCTTCAAAATGATAGAAGGGATAGTGTAATGGGTTTTATAGATTATATTATAGAGAAAATATTTGGCTTGAAAAAAATCAAAAGGATAAAAGTTGATTCAAGGGTTGTTGATGAAATAATAGAAACTGCGAGGAATGTTCATCCAAAGGAATTCGCGGCTTTACTTGAGGGTAAAATAGAGGATGATAGTCTCCATGTTAAGGGCTTAATTTTTTTACCGGGTGAAACTTCAAATGAGGGGGCTGTAATGCAAGTTCTTATGTTACCCCCATTTACATCTGCTATTGGATCGGTTCACTCCCATCCAACACCTAACAACAATCCTTCAAGGGAAGATTTACACTTCTTCTCAAAAAATGGACTCTTCCATATGATAATAGCCTATCCTTACAGGGAGGATACAATAGCATCCTATGACAGGTATGGTAACACTATCGATTTCGAAATTTTGGAAGGATTATAATTCGATTGCAACTATATCATCCACGTTTTCTAGTTCCTTTATCTCCTCCAAAACCTTTGATGGCACTTCCTGATCCACTTTGAGGACCATTACAGCTTCTCCACCAACTTCTTTTCTACCGACCTGCATAATAGCTATGTTAATGTTATGTTCTCCGAGTTTTGTTCCAATAGCACCGATCGTCCCTGGCAGATCCTTATACTTTGCTATTAACATTATACCCTCTGGTTTAACATCAACGTTATAATCGTTTATCTTCACTACTTTAGGCTCCCTAATATAAGTTCCCTCAACACTAAACTCCCCCTCATCGGATTTAACACCTAATACTATAAGTGACTTATAATCTCCGGATTCTGATCTTTTACCCTCTGTAACTATCATACCTCTCTTCTTAGCGATCATTGGCGCGTTAACAAGATTCACGGGTTCAGTCAAAATAGGATTTAACACGCTTTGAAGTATAGTTCGTGTCAAAATATCCTGTTGCGGTATTTCAGCCAGTTCACCACAATATGTAACCTCAAGGTTTTCTATTTTTCCTGGTGTTGCCTGTACAACAAGACTGCCTAGTTTCTCGGCCAATCTGATATATGGTTTCAAGATTTTGAAGGTTTCAGGGTCGAGCACTGGCATGTTAAGCACATTCTGAGGGGTTCCCCCCTCAAAAACTTCACGGATCTCATTTGCAACGATTATAGCCGCGTCTCGTTGCGCTTCAACCGTCGAAGCTCCTATGTGTGGTGTTAAAACAACATTATCTAGTTCTAGCAGTGGACTGCTTTTTGGCGGTTCCTCTTCAAAAACATCAAGCGCGGCACCTGCTATATCACCCTCTTTCAGCGCTCTGTAAAGTGCGTTCTCATCCACTATACCTCCACGGGCACAATTTATTATAAAGGCCGTGTCCTTCATCATGTCGAATTCTTGATCTGATATCAAATGTTCTGTCTCTTTGGTTAATGGGACGTGTATTGTTATAATATCAGATTTTCTGAGTAGTGTTTCAAGTTCGGCTATTTCCACCCCCATTTCATCAGCTGCTTCTTCACTGATATAAGGGTCATGGACAAGCACGTTCATTCCAAAGGATTTTGCGCGTGTAACAACCTGGGAGCCTATCCTACCCATGCCAATAACCCCAAGGGTCTTATTGTTAAGTTCTATCCCCATGAACTTGTTCTTCTCCCATTTACCATCCTTAACAGACTTATCAGCAAGGTGTATCTTTCTTGCAAGGGCTAACATTAAACCCATGGTATGTTCTGCAACTGTAATGGAAGTTGACTCAGGGGCATTTATAACCATGATACCTTTTTCTGTAGCGGCATTGACATCAATATTATCCACACCCACACCAGCCCTTGCGATGATCTTCAATCTTGGAGCAGCTTCTATAACCTCCCTTGTAACCTTCGTCCGACTCCTCACAATAATAGCATCAAAATCATTTATAGTCTCTAAAAGTTCATCAGCTGTTATACTTGTATCAACCACGACTTCGGCCACCTTTTCAAGTTCAGCTATTCCCTTCTCATTAATTGAATCTGCAACAAGTACTTTCATATTCTTTCACCTGCTAATTATGATGTAATCGCAAAGCTAGATCTTAAGGATAGAATATAACTTTATTATAGAAACTTAATATATATTTACACCTCAAATGAGGGGTGGATTATTACCATGTTTGAAGGATACATTAAAATCAAAGATAAGAGGATACCTTGTACTTCACTGGGAACGGCACCATTTGCAGGTTTAAGATACTTTGGCCATAGGTCTCGCTTATATCAGATAGACCTTTATAATAAGCCGAGGAATATCCAGAAGATCATAGAAAAATCTTATGAGCTAGGAGTCAGGGCCATACAAGTTATACCAGAAATTCCAGTTATTGAAGCATTAATTGGTGTCATGGAATCTGGCCTAGATTTTACTATTATCGGGACTGTTAGGGCTGGTAGGTTCCAGGAGGATGTTGAAATTCTTTCTGATTTGGCGGCGGATATCATGTTATTAGATGAGGAATACTCTGATAGACTAGATGCGGGGGAATTAGGGGATATGTTGGATCTTATAAATGATATGGGTGTGGTGAGTGGTCTTATAACGGCTTTTCCAAGGAATACTACAATGAAACTTCTCGCCTCTGATATATTAAGTCTTTTTGACATTTACATGATACCATTGAATAAGCTTGGATATATGATGGATTTTCCTGGTTTCCTAGAAGATGAGAGGAAAGAACTCAGGGAGCTTATACTAAATACTGGTAAGATTATCATGGCACATAAAGTATTAGCCGCCGGAATATTAAAACCTGATGAAGCATTCAAATTCTTGAAAGGGATAGATTATATTGATATGGTTAGTATAGGTGTCGCATCTACAGATGAGGCCGAGGAAACCTTCAATTTGCTGTTTAAGTATTAATTGTATCCTTTTCTCTCGGCTATTATCTTTAGGAATTCCTTTGAGCTTTCTATTTCATCTATCTCCCAATCCTTGATCACTGGTATGCCTTCAAAGGACTCCTTGATCTTGGGATTCTTTAATATGAAAACTGCGTCTGATCCCGTGATCAGTGATATGTCCTTTAGGGGGACTGCCATCCTTTTAAGGGTTCTGGGATCCCTATTCTTTTCAAGATCTGTTATAATCGTATTCTCGAATTTCATCTCCTTGGCAAGGGCGTCGAATGGCGCTTTTTGGGTTTGAACCACTCCAAAGCCTAATTCAGCGAGTTTCTCAGCTCTTTTATCTCTGCTATTTTCCACGATATCCTTATCAACCTCCGGGGTCTTGAAAAGATCAATTGAAAGTATTATTTTTATGTTTAGTATTTCTTCGAGTATCATTGCAGTTTCGGGTGAAGCTCTTACAATACCGTTCTCATACTTGTAGATAGTCTCCCTTGATACGTGGGCTAGATCTGCAAGATCTTTGAGTGACATATTATATTCTTCTCTAACCTCTCTTAGGGTGTCACCATCAATCTGAACGTAATAGCCTCCCCTGTCAGCGAACACGTCTGGGTGGTGGCCTTCTATGATCATGTTCTTCAGTGTTTTGAGGGCTATGACTGGTATACCATGTCTTTCATATACTACATCTTCTTCAAGGTAGTCAGTCTTGGATTTCAAGCCTATGATGAGGGGTGCTGCGAGGAAGGTGTGGGCAACCTTTTTTATTTCATGAGCTTGTAAACTATTAATAGCGTCGATATTAACGAGTGCCTTTAGTAGGAGTAGTAAGAGTTTCTTCCTTGCTAGAAGGTCAAAACAGCTCCTCTCATAAATATGGGATATTTTAAAACCATGGTTTGCGAGTAGATCATATAATTCCTGGAGTATTTCTTCCCTTTTCATAACGTTCAATTTGGATCACCAAGGTGGAAAAAACATGTTACATGTAGGTATTGATGATACAGATTCTCCAAGTGGAATGTGCACCACTTACATTTTATGTCTGATAATTGAGAAACTTAAGGTTTGCGGTTATACTATTAGTGGTTATCCTAGGCTAATAAGACTCAACCCATTCGCCCCTAACAAAACAAGGGGTAACGGGGCTGTATCATTTAAAATAGAAGTCCAGGAGATGGAAGAAGCTAATAAGATAAAGGAGATAGTTTTATCTTTTGTTTCAAGGTTTTCAGAACTCCAAAATGAGGATACTAACCCTGGTGTAGTATTCTATGAAGGCCAAGTCAATGATGATTTAAGAAAATTCGCCCTCGATACCATAACCCGGATATTAACCATAGAAGATGCAAGAAGATTAGCGGATAAACTGGGAGCCGAAATTTACGAGTACAAGAATGGTAGGGGTGTTATAGGCGCCCTTGCAGCTATCGGATGCCCCCTACCCGATAAAACCTATGAGCTTATCGCTTACCGCTCACCAGAAAATTATGGTAAAAAGAGGAAAATAGACAAGGATTCTGTTAAAAAAATGGACGAAGAAACATACCCTTGGACATTTGATAACATTGACGATGATTATATAGCCATAGAACCCCACACACCATGTCCAATACTTTATGGTATAAGAGGAGAATCACCAGAGATCCTAATGAAAGCCCATCAGATGATAAAAACCAGAGAAAAAATCGAAAGATATTGCATTTTCGAAACCAATCAACATACCGATCAACACATCCAAAAGGTTAACAGCATATCCCAGATGGAACAATTTGGCTGCTATCTTGTCTCAGGCAAAGTGAAAGACAAACCCAAGATCATTGAAGGCGGACATGTATTCTTCACACTCAAAGATGATACTGGTGAAATAGAATGCGCCGCATATGAACCAACAAAAGATTTCAGAAAAATAATAATGAAACTAAGGCCCGGAGACGAATTAAAAGTATTTGGTGGTGTTGGAGTTCATGGAACTTTAAATATTGAAAAAATGAAAATAGAAAAGTTAAAACCCTTGATAAAATATGAAAATCCCATCTGCTCTTGTGGTAAAAGAATGAAATCAGCAGGAAAAAATAAAGGATTCAAATGTCCACATTGCGGTAAAAGATTGAGAAATGGTGAAAAAATCCCGAGGAAAATCCCAAGACAGTTAAAGGAAGGCTATTATGAAGTTCCAACTTGTGCAAGGCGCCATCTCTCCAAACAACTTATAAGAATGGGAATAAAAGGGAAACTGTAGATAACCCCCTATTAAAATTTTCAAGGGTAATTCTCCCCATCAGAACCTTTATATCCTATTTTTGATCCTATTATAACGAGGGAGTGCCTATGAAGATCCCAAGGTGTATGAGCACACAACATCCAGATAATGTGAACCCTCCATTCTTCGCCTCAAGTCCACTTCTTACAGGAGAAGATGAGATAAAAGAAGCATATTATGTAT
>Ga0209508_1000955_pt1 | contig 24713 bp, 25 predicted proteins | sample AD_UKC129_MetaG_FD_184427 | JGI IMG/M metagenome (GOLD analysis project Ga0209508, IMG submission 184427) | Active sludge microbial communities of municipal wastewater-treating anaerobic digesters from Canada - AD_UKC129_MetaG (SPAdes) (version 2) | ecosystem: Engineered > Bioreactor > Anaerobic... | reverse complement strand
GCAAGTTCAACCTGCACTTCATGACGAGTGAGCTGTCATACATAAAGCCATAATACACAAGAAGCCAACACGCAGGCACATAGATTTTTCAAGGGTTTTAGAGTTTAAGAAGGTTCAAAAAGAAAGAGAAACTGTCAAATCAAAAACCCTCTCTTTAGACCATCAAAACCCCCTTATCCATAACCAGCTTTCCATCAAACCTTACTGTGGGATTACGAATTATGCCATCGTTATGGGTTTTAGATTCTATTTTACCACCCATATCCACATTCATACCCAAAGCAATATGCACGGTGCGGAGAGCTTTCTCGTCTTCCAGAACGTTCCCTGTAAGACGTGCCTTTTCATTAGTGCCTATACCCAGCTCCCCAATCCAATAAGCATAGGGGTCAGCCAATTGTTCAAGAAACTGCGAAAGTTCTTCCGCTTCCATCCCTCCTTCTATATTTATCACTTTTCCTCCCTGAATGGTAAGTTTAATCGGTTCACTCAATAACCCCAAAGGTGACATAGAGCCATCAATCACCACTACCCCCTCTACCGATTCCTCTACTGGAGCAATAAAAGCTTCTCCAGCAGGTAAATTACCCCATCTCCCCCGCTCCCGATACAGACCATCATCGGGAGGAATAGCCGGCTTTCTACTTTCCAAACTTAAGCACACATCCGTTCCCTTCTCCGTGTATATTTCTACAAGATTGGTGGTTTCCAAAAGACGGGTTAGCTTCCAGCTCAGTTTTGAAACTTTCTCATAATCGGCAGTCATAGCTCCCACGGTAAGCATATCTTCAGTAATCCCCGGCATGCTGGCTATGCGTACACCTTTTTCTGTCGCTCTCATGCGGGCATGAGTATGGCTCAAACTCATAGTAGTAACAAGAAGCGCTACGTCTACTGAAGCCATAGCTACTCCAATTTCTGGAGGTGGCTCCTCAGCATGATGAGAGCGAGGAACCATCATCAATAAAGTAGCATCCACTCCTAAAGCATGGAGAGCAAAAAGAAAACCTTGAGCAATATCAATTTTACCCGTGTCAGTAATCACTGTCACTTTCTCTTCTTTTCTTACTCCCATACAGTCCCGAACTGCAACCATAGCTCCTTTCATCAAAGGAGTGATTTTCAATTTATCTACCTCCTTACTTTCCTATATCTCTTTTACTCTTTTATCATCACAAGAAGCATCTTCATTCTCTTCTTTGCTCGCAAAGCATGAGGTTCCCGAGAAGGCATAATAATCATCTCTCCTTCCACCAGGCGAAATAATTCTCCAGAAAGGGAAACCTCTCCTTCTCCCTCCAGTATGTATATCAGAGCATCAAAAGGGGCGGTGTGTTCACTTAACCCCTCTCCCTCATCGAAAGCAAATAAAGTAACTGTACCCGTTTCTTTATCCACAATGGTTCTACTTACTACCGATCCCGGTCCATAATCGATTAAATCTCTCAATCTCATTACTCGACGCTTCAGGTCCCTATCTCCAGTAATATCTTCCATGGCTTACCTCTTTACTTTTTAACAAAGTATAGCATAAGAACTTCACCTTCTTTTAATTTCTTTCAAAAATAAGAAAAAAGAGCAAATATACTATTTTTTATAATATAATAATAGAAGGGGGTGAGTTCTTGCCAATCTTTAGAATTTTGGTCGTCGACGATGAAGAATCCTTAAGAGAGATGTTAAAAGAATTTTTAGAAGAAGAAGGGATGCTGGTAGAGCTGGCTCAAAATGGACGAGAAGCTCTAGAAAAATTGCATTCCTTGAGCTTTGACCTGGTTTTACTGGACTTACGCATGCCGGGGATTAGTGGTATAGAAGTCTTACAAGAGATTAAAAAAGAAGAGCCTGAACTACCAGTAATAGTTATTACCGCTTATGGTAGCGTAGATAACGCAGTAGAAACTTTGAAAATGGGAGCTTTTGACTTTATAACCAAACCCTTTAAATTGGAAGAACTACTCAATACTATCTCTCGGGCTTTAGAAGTAGAACGATTAAAGAGAGAGAAACAATATCTCTTAGAGGAAATGCAGGACAAATTTTCCTTTGAAGGAGTGGTAGGCCAGTCTCCTCAGATGAAAGAAGTAATGCGAGTGGCATCATTGGTGGCAAAAACTGATGCCACCGTCTTAATCTATGGAGAAAGTGGAACAGGAAAGGAACTTTTAGCGCGCTCTATCCATCATCAGAGTAATAGACTAGATAAACCTTTTGTAGTAGTAAATTGTGGAGCTATTGCTGAAACTCTTTTAGAAAGCGAATTGTTCGGCCATGAAAAGGGGGCTTTTACTGGAGCACAGGCCAGAAAACTGGGTAAATTTGAGCTGGCTGATGAGGGAACAGTGTTTCTGGACGAAATTGGAGAGATGAGCCCAGCAATGCAGGTAAAAATCCTTCGAGTGTTACAGGAGAAAAACTTTGAGCGGGTAGGAGGAACCGACGTAATCCAGGTAGCAGGTAGATGTACGAATTATAGCCGCTACTAATCGGGATCTAAAGAAAGAAGTACGAGAAGGTAAGTTTCGCGAAGACCTTTATTACCGCCTGAATGTAGTGCCTATCGAGCTTCCTCCTTTAAGAGAACGAAAAGAAGACCTTCCTCTTCTCTGTGATTTTATAATAGAAAAACATACCCAAAAATTACATAAGAAAATCAAGGAGATATCTCCTCAAGCCATGCGCCTTCTCAAGAAATATCACTGGCCAGGAAATATCCGGGAATTAGATAACGTTATAGAACGAGCCATAATTTTAACTGATGATGAAATTATTGGGGTAGAAGACTTACACATTTTTGAAGCTCCCCAAGAACTCCACTGGAAAAGCTTAAAAGAGTTAGAAAAAGATTATATCGAAGAAGTTTTAGAATACACTGGAGGAGATGTAGAGAAAGCTACTCATATTCTGGGCATTTCCCCCGAAGAACTGGAAAAAAGAAAATTTTAGGCGGCAGCTTCGAACACCCAGAACTTGTTACCCAGAAAATTAACCCCCACTGAGAAACCAGTAGCCAAAACCTTACTGGGCAAAACTTGCCAGTTCCACTTACTTTGCAAAATATAAAGCACCAGAAGAGAAACTCCTAACGAACATAAGTTAACTAAAATAAATTTAATTACCTCGATAGCAGTAAATCCCTCCTTCTTTTGAAAAGTCCAGAATTTATTGAAAAAATAGCTATTAACCATCCCGCAAGAATAAGAAATAACCTGTGATACGGTGTAAACCAACCCCAGGTAGTGGTTAAGAATCATAAAAACTCCAAAGTCTACAGCGGTATTCATTATTCCTACCAGATTAAACTTAATAAATTGCCATAGGCCTCTCCAGTAACGAATCAAATTTTTTCCTCTCCTTCTTTTTTAAAACCCATTGTGCTTTCTACTATATAAAGGGGGCGACCCTTAGCCTCTTCATAAATTCTACCTGTATATTCTCCTATAATTCCCAGAGCAAGAAGGATAATCCCACTAACCAGAAGGTTTAAGGTAGTTATCAAGGAAGAAGCATAAAGAGTGCTCTTACCCAAGAGATATTGAAAAAGAACTATCAGAAAAAGCACCAGACTGAAAAGAGAAAGAGGAATACCCACATAAGTGGCTATTTTAAGCGGCTTATCAGAAAAAGAAGTAATTCCGTCCCAGGCTAATTTAAGCATCTTCCGCAGAGGATATTTACTTTCTCCCGCCCACCTCTTTTCTCTTACATATTCCACGCTGGTCTGACGAAAACCCACCCAGCTTACCAATCCCCTTACAAAACGATTCTTCTCTCGAAGAAGTCTTAAAACATCAGCCACTTTTCTGTCTACCAGGCGGAAATCCCCCGTATCTACTGGTATATCTATAGAGGTAGCTCTCTTCAAAAGTCGATAAAAGAAAGAAGCAGTAAACTTTTTAAAAAAACTTTCTCCTTCTCGCTTTATTCTTTTTCCATAAACTACTTCGTATCCTTCTTTCCATTTTTCTATCATGGCCAGAATAACCTCTGGTGGGTCCTGTAAATCAGCGTCAATTACAACTACTGCCTGTCCTTCTGCGTAATCCAACCCGGCAGTGATGGCTATCTGATGGCCAAAATTACGGGAGAAATTAATCAGTCTAACTCTTTCATCTTTCCGGGCTAAATCCTCTAAAATCTCCCGACTTCTATCCTGACTTCCATCATTAACAAAGATAAGCTCATAACTACCTTGAGTAGAATCCATCACCTGTTTTATCCTTCTATAAGTCTCAGGAAGAACTTCCTCTTCATTGTAAACAGGAATAACCACCGAAAAATCAATTTTATTTTTCATATCCATCTCCTTGGTTTTAACTTTAACTTTATTATATCCTCTCAACCGTTACTGGCAATAGGAAAAAAAGTGATGCCCCTATCACCTCCTTCACCACCCTTCCGGAGTGAAAGTGAGCGTAAGGGTGAAAGTTAAATTCCCTCCGTGTCGCCACTCAGGAAGGATTCAGGCTATAAGGGAGAAATCAACTCTCTATAACTCCCAAGAAAAAAGACAAGACTAAAGAGTCAAAATTAACATTGAGGGAAAACACTTCCGCGTGTTATCCCAGAATGTTTATATCACCTTTTCCGTCACCCCGGCAATCTTTAAGCCGGGGTCTATAGTGGTTAAACACTTAGATTCCCAATAAAAGATTTTGGGAATGACACAAAATGGGGAGTCACCTCCGTGTTCGTCACCTAAAAACAAAAAACATAAGGAGCAAAGACCACTGAGAGAGAGAAAGCGTCCCTCAGTGGATTCCCGATTGCTGATTTTGGGAATGACAAAAGAGGGGAGAAAAGAGAAATTCCCTCAGTTGTAGCAAACCTTTTATATAGCCTGTCATAAGTTGTTATTTCTATTATAGTATCCCGCAAAACTGGTTAAAATATTATAAGCTCCTGAGGTTGCTATGGGAAGTAATAGACGAACCCATCAATTATGAAACGTAACTATAAAGAAAGTGTTGCCCAACACCCTTTTTTTATTGGGGATTCACATTTCATAAATTGGTCACAAATTGCTCACTAAAAAGACCCAAAAAGGCTTTATGATTTCCCCCGAAAAAGGAACCAAAAAAATAAAAGGTTAGTATTTTAGAGATGAGTAGTTTAACAAAGTTCAATTTTATCAGTTTATTGACCAGCAAGCTATAATAGTTAATAATCAAAAAAGGAGCAAAAATATAAGTGAAAAAGTTTAATAAAGTCATTTTTCCTCTCATTGTAGTAACAGGAGGAATTTTAGCCGTTTTTCTCTTTTCTCCTCGTTTTTCCTCCTCAGAACAGCAAACCACCGGCACAGCCAATATACCCACTGTCAAAGCAACCAGAGGTACTATTCAGCAAACCGTATCAGAGCTGGGAACTCTTGAGCCCCAGAACCGGGTAGAATTAAAATCAGATGTGAGCGGAGAAGTAGTAAAGATTTTTGCCTGGGCGGGAGAAAAAGTGCAAAAAGACCAGCCACTACTTCAATTAGATTCTACCAAATTAGAAACCTCCCTTCAAAAAGCAAAGGCACAATTAAAGAGTGCTCAGGCAGACCTCAAAAAACTCTTAGCTAAACCTACAGAGGTGGAACTAAGACAGGCCGAAGCCCAGCTAAAAGAAGCCCAAATTGCCTACCAATCAGCCCAAAAAACTCTGGCTAAGAATCAAGAACTGTTTAAGAGTGGTGGTATTTCTCAGGAAGCTCTAGAGCAAAGTAAAAACGATGTAGAATTAAGGGAAGTTCTGTATCTTTCTGCCCAAGCTCAATTTAGAGATGTCAAAGATGGAGCTGATCCAGAAGATATAGAAAAGCTGGAAGCTCAAATCGAGCAAATAGAAGCTGATATAGAATCTATTGAAAGTGATTTAGAAAAATGTACTTTTAAATCACCCATCGACGGCACTCTTCTTGTAGTAGATCCTGAAGAAGGAGATTCAATCATCTCTGAACAGAGAGTGATCGCCATAGGAGACCTCTCCACCATGAAAGTAAAAATATTGATAAATGAAATCGATGTTCCAGAAGTGAAAAAAGGACAAAAGGCTATCGTTACTCTCGACGCTTTCCCTGGCCAGCAATTTGAGGGAGAAGTAACCAGTGTTGCTCCAGAAGGAGAGATAGTAGATAATATAGTAGCTTTTGAAACTACCATAGAATTACCCAACCCCGACAACATTCTCCTATCCGGGATGACTGCCGAAGCGGAAATTATCATTAAAAGTAAGGATAATGCTATTCTCATTCCTCTCGAAGCTCTAGAAGAAAAAGGAGGAAAAGCCTGGGTCTTAGTAAAAGGCCCTGATGGTCAACCTACCCAAAAAGAAGTAAAAGTAGGATTAAGAAATGATACCCAGGTAGAAATTGAAGAGGGGTTAGAAGAGAACGAAGAAGTATTTCTCTCTCTTTCTTCTACTTCTTCTCAATCTAATTTTGGTCCTCCTATGGGTATGCCGGGGGGAAGGTAAAATTAGAGGTGAAAACAATGAATCAACCAGTAATAAAAGTAGAAGACCTGTGGAAAATTTACCAGTTAGGAGAAGTGCAGGTCGAGGCTCTCCGGGGGGTATCTTTTGAGATAGAAGGAGGGGAATTCATCGCCATCATGGGACCTTCCGGTTCAGGAAAATCTACTTTGATGAATATCTTGGGCTGCTTAGACCGTCCCACCAGGGGCCGTTATTTTCTCGATGGCCAAGAAGTATCACAGCTCAATGAAAATCAGCTAGCCCAGGTTCGAAACAAAAAAATAGGTTTCGTTTTTCAGAGTTTCAATCTTCTTCCTCGTTTAACCGCTCTTCAAAACGTGGAACTTCCTTTAATTTATGCTGGACTTTCTCTCCAAAAAAGAAAAGAGCGAGCCATGGAGTCCTTAGAAGCAGTAGGTCTAGAGGAACGAGTTCGCCACTATCCCAACCAGCTTTCTGGAGGTCAACAACAACGGGTAGCTATTGCCCGAGCTTTAGTTAATAACCCTTCCATTATTCTCGCTGATGAACCCACGGGAAATCTGGATACCCGCTCGAGCGAAGAAATAATGCATGTTCTCCAGAAACTTAATCGGGAAGGTAAAACCATAGTTTTAGTTACTCACGAACGGGATATCGCTTCTCACGCCCACCGGATTCTCCATTTCAGAGATGGACAACTAGTAGACAACGAAAACGTAGAACAACCTCTAGAAGCTTTAGCAGTTTTAAAAGAATTAACGGAGGAAAAAGTAGTTGAATCTGTCTGAAACTTTACAAAGCGCTGTTTCGAGCATTCTATCCAATAAACTTCGTTCTTTTCTCACTATGTTAGGAATTATTATTGGAGTAGCTTCCGTAGTAGCTATGACCAGTTTAGGAGAGGGAACAACCGAAGAAATAATAGGCCAAATCGGGAGTTTAGGCTCCAACCAGATTACCGTCATTCCCGGGAGAAGCCGAGGTATCCCAGGAATGGCGGTGGCCTCTCGAGGAGGGAACATGCTTGAATGGAAACATTATTTACAGCTTCAGGATTTCGGTTTTCCTGGAATTAAAAATATAATAGTGGAAAACACTACCTCTTTCACTGTAACTTACGGTAGAGAAAGTGTAAGAACTAGAGTAATAGGTACCACTCCTCAATATCCGGAAGTTCGCAATTTTAACGTGGATATAGGGCGTTTTTTTGATCAAAAGGAGTTAGACAATGCCGAAAGGGTAGCAGTATTAGGTAGAACAGTAGCTCAAGACCTCTTTGCTTCTCCCGAGGAAGCTTTAGGAAAAAAAATCCGCGCGGGAAGAATAACAGCTACAGTTATCGGGGTAATGGAGGAAAAAAGTAGCGGTATGCAAGACTTAGGAGAACAGGTATTTATCCCCATAACCACTATGCAAAAGAGGTTAACTGGAAGCGAATATATTCAGAGTATAACTGTCCAGACAGAAACGGAGGAAGACTTAGATTCTGCAGTCCAGTTTTTAGAAACTTTTTTCACTAATCGACTGAAAGATCCGGAAAAATTCTCTGTCATCAATCAACAAGACATTTTAGACACTATAAACCAGGTTACCGGAACTATGACCCTATTTTTAACTGCCATAACCGGAATTTCTCTTCTCGTGGGGGGTATCGGAATTATGAACATTATGCTGGTATCAGTTACGGAGCGTACTCGAGAGATTGGATTGCGAAAAGCCATAGGAGCTCGACCCTTTGATATTCTCATTCAATTTGTAATTGAATCCTCACTTCTAAGCGCTCTAGGAGGTATAATAGGAATAGTTCTGGGCATCGTAATTTCGCAGGTAATTTCTAAGTTTTCTTCTTATCCCGCTATCGTATCTGTAGAGGCAATAATTATCGCTTTTTCCATTTCGGTAGGAGTAGGCCTTTTCTTTGGAATTTACCCTGCTCGACGGGCAAGCCAGCTAGACCCTATTACTGCCCTTCGCTACGAATAAGTTACAATATAAAGGGGAGCTGATAAAATTATGAAAAAATCTAAAATTTTTCTCTTTCCCTGGGGAGTAAATCTGGTAATCTTTTTCTGGCTCCTCAGCTCTTTCTCTTCCGGGATTTGTCAAGCTGAAGAGATAGAAACCATAAATCTCTCTTATGTAGTAGAAAAGGCTCTCACAAATTCTCTGGAGGTATTAAATGCCAGAGACACAGTGGAAACCGCTAAGTTAAATTTATCTTCTTCTGCTTCTCAAGGTTTATCGCCGGAGGTCTCCTTATCAGGTAATTGGCCTATAATAAACAGTGAAGATACAAATGAACTTTCCTTTGGAATAACCATAAAAGATGCTATCTATCTCTTTGATGAGTCTCCCACTGAGAAAACCGCCCAAATTCTTTTACAGGAAGCTGAAAGCCAACTTTTTCTAAAGGAAGAAGAAGCTAAGGCTCAAGCCATTACCTATTATTTAGACATTCTAAACGGGGAAAAAGATTATAGTGTAGCCCAAAAAACTGTAGAACTATACCAAACGCTTCTTGAAGACCAAAAAAGAAAATGGGAAGAGGGCAACGCTTCTTCTGTTGACTTATTAGAAGCTCAGGAAAATCTGGAAAACGCAAAATCGCTGCTGCAGGAAAAGGAGCGAGAGCTTAAATTAGCTCGAGAAAACTTAAATCACCTTATGGGTGTCCCCCTGGATAGTCTATTCTTGTTAACTCCTCTTTCTGCTCCTTCTACTCTCTCGAAGTTAGACTACTCTTCACTCTCGCTTTTACTACAAGAAAGAAGTTCAGAAAAGGAAACTCTCCAGCGAGAGAAAGAGAGGAAAGAAATAGAAAAGAAAGAAACCCAAAAAACCACTCAGCCTCAAATAGCTTTAGTAGGAGAATATCAAGGAGAAGATTTCCAAACTCAGTTGGCTCTTGACCGAGAAGGAATTCTCTCTTACCAGATTCAAGGAGGAAGCTCCTCATACCTGAGTAACAGTAGCTATTTCTCTTCTCCCGAAAGTTGGGGAGTGGGTCTTGAAGTGAGCTGGAAAATATGGGATGGAAAAGTTACTAGCAATCAGCTGAAAGCAGCAGATATAGAAATCAGTCAAATGGAAAGAGAAATAGAAATGCTTCCTCAAACTCTAAGTCTGAAAGTAGAAACGGCTGTAAACCAACTCCTTCAAGCTCAAAGCAACCGAGACCTCGCTTCTCTTATCCAACAAAGTGCCCAGGATACTTATAAGATTATGAAACAACAACTACAGATAGGGTTCATCACTGACCGGGAACTTCTACAAAGTGAGCTTCAATACCAACAAGCAGAAGTTAACTACCAGAAAGCAGAAAATAATTTATGGCAGGCCATTTTAAATCTCCTTAAAACCTTAGAAGAACCAATCCAGATAGAGGAAAACCAGATAGTAATTCCTTCTTTTTTATCTTAAAAATAGCGAGCTTAATCACATTTGTTTAGGGGGTGAGAATTTGAAAGTAAGAGAAAAGATTCTTAGTTTAATACTGGTAATTTACTTAACAGGTTCTTTATTTATCCTAGAAGGAGAAGCACAAGAAACCACTGCTCTTTCTCTACAAGAAGCAGTAAAATTAGGATTAGAAAAGAGTAGCGAAGCACGGTTAGCCAAAGAGAAGTTAGAGGAAGCACGAGTCACTTTTGAAGAAGGGAAAGCCACACTGCTCCTTTCTCCTTCTGTTATCCAGGAGTTGTCTCTTCAAAATACCTGGAAATTAGCCCAGAGAAATTATGAAATGACCTTGAATCAGCATGCTCTCTCTGTGGAAGAAGGATATTATAACGTCCTGAAAGCTCAACAAAGTGCAGAATTAGCCCAGAATAATCTAAAAAGTGCAGAAAATCAATATCAAAACATCCAGACCAAGTATTCTCTGGGAATGGTAGCAGAAATTGATTTACTATCAGCTGAGCTGGAATTTGACCGAGCTAAAAATGAAATCCAGAAATCGCAAAGAGCTCTTAGCTTAGCTCAATTCCGGTTCAATCAGCTAATAGGAAATTCAGAAAGTCAAAATTATCGGCTCTCCGACAAACTGGACTTTCAACCTTCAGAGGTGAATCTGGAAGAAAGCTTAAAATACGCCCTTACTCATCGATTAGAAATCGAACAAGCCCAGGACAATGTCACTTTAAAAGCAAAAGAAGTAGAAGTAAATAGCAATCCCTATACTCCACCTCTTACCCTCCAGAAATCAAAAGTTCAACTTTCTCAAGCACAAATAAATCTGGAAAATACCCAGAATTCAGTAATTTTAGAAGTATACCAGAATTACTCTACCTTGAAAGATGCCGAAGAGAAAGTGCCTTTACAGGCTAAAAATTCTAAAATTGCCCAAGAAAAATTGCACATTGCTCAAGCTCAATTTGATGCCGGACTAATAACCACTGTAGACCTCTTAAATCAGCAATACAGTACTTATGAAGCCGAAACCGCTTATCTCCAGGCCGTATTTGACTATCAAGTAGCTCAGGCCACCTTCTTTACCTCTTTAGGAATGAGTTTAGAAGAAAGACCTAAAACCTGGCAAGAAAAGGAGAACACCGAGCAGCCTATAGCACAAGAATAAAAAAATTATTGCGCTGGAGAGAAAGCGCTCCAGCGCAATAGAAAAAACCTACCAATAAAAAAACCCGGAGCATGCTCCGGGTTTTTTTATTGACCTACTTCTATTTCTACTTTTTTCGCTTTAGGCTTACTGGGTTCCACTTTAGGAAGAGTGATATTCAAAACACCATCTTTGTATTGAGCCTTCACCTCATCCTGCTTTACCTTGGCAGGTAAAGGCAAAGTGCGTTCAAAAGTTCCATAATAACGTTCCCGAGCATAATAGCCTACGTCTTTCTCCTCCCATTCATCCTTTGCTTCACCTTTGATATTCAAAGTGTCCTCAGTAACGTGTACCTCTAAGTCTTTAGGATCCACCCCTGGAATTTCTACTTTAACTATTACTTCGTTTTCAGTTTCTGCTATATCTACGGGTGGAAAACCAGCAACCAAAGAAGGTGCAGTGAAGAAAGGAGACTCCATCAACTCATCAAAAATCTCATCCAGATCGGTTCGCAAATCAAACAAATCCCATAAACGCCTTGTTGGACTTACTCTTCTTTCTTCTCTCCGAGCCGGCAGTAATCTTCTTGCCATTCCATGTCCCTCCTTCATTTATTTTTCACCCCTATTATAATCAGAGAAAGTCAATTTGTCAATACTTTAGTCAAAGAAAGTCAAAAAAAATTTTTAGAGTAGTTTACAGCATTCCTTTTTGGTCATCACAATCGCCTCATTCTTGAAAGAAGAAGGTTACAGTGAAGATATGTAGTAGCTCTGTTTTTTCTCCAGTGCTGGTATTTTAATTCCTCCGTCTTTTCTTCTTTATCTTTTTATCGTCGCGGGCTATTCGCGGTTGCGATCGGATAATGGATTACTACAATATCAAGATATAGATAGGAATAACAAGCACTGAGCAAAGGAACATCTCCGTGTTCATTATTAATTAAAAATGGCTAGAAAACTACAAAAATACCCAATAACAAACTTTTTAACCATCGGAAATATTTAATCACATAGATGGTATTCTAAAACTTGCTCTACCGAGAGTTCAGGAATACCCAGATAAAAACCAGCTACATCTACCAGAGCCTCGAGAGGTAAAAGCCCGATTATTTCTCCCCCTTTTACTTCTACTCCCCACCGTTTAGCCTCCAGCTTAACCAGTTCAAAAGCCTGATAAATGGTACTCTTTCTGAAATCCAAAAGGTTCATGGAAACCTGAACCATACCCTTGCTTTTTAAATTAACCCCAATAGCTTTAACGCAGAGCAATCCTCCCGTCTCCCCTCGGAGTTTACGGGCAATCTTTTTAGCTATCTCGAGGTCCTGAGTTTTTAGGTTTACATTGAAAGCTACGAGAGGTCCTCGAGCTCCAATGACCACTGCCCCTAAGGTAGGGTGAAGTTTAGCTGGACCCAAATCCGGATATCTCTCAGGAACTTTATCTATTTCCTCTCTTAAAAGCTCATATCCTCCCCGACGGATATGAGAAAGATCCCGGTGTTCTTCTCGGAGAGCCGCTTCACCATAAAAATAAACCGGGACATTAAACCTCCCCGCTATTTCTTCTCCTATTTTCCAGGCTAATTTTTTACAATCTTCCATATTCACTCCCCGCCAGGGAGTAAAAGGTACTACATCTACTGCTCCTATCCGGGGATGTTCTCCCTGATGTTTAGATATATCTATTTCTTTTTCTGCTATCTCTACAATTTTAAGGACAGCTTTTCTCAGACTGTCCTCTTCTCCCAGAAGTGTTATTACTGAGCGATTATGGTCCAGGTCTGAGGAATAATCAGCTACCTTTAGTCCAGGAAGGATAGAAATTTCTTTAACTATTTTTTCTACAAGGGAAGATACAGAAGTGCTCAAATTAATAGCACTCTGGATCACTCTTTTCAATTACCTTACCTCTACTCCCAGAGTGTTTTTCATTTCCTGGAGAGCCCACTCATGAGCCCCTAAGTCAAAGGAGGTAACTCCTTTCTCGTAAACCACTACCTGATAATTAAGCATTCGAGCTTCTGCTGAACTATATAGAACACAAATATTGGTACATACCCCCACTATTTCCAGTTCTTCTATTTTTTTCTCCCGTAAAAGAAGGTCTAAAGAAGTACCAAAGAAGGCACTGAATCTTCTTTTTAGGATAACATAATCACTGGCTTGAGGGATAAGCTCTTCTATAACTTTTCCTCCCCAGCTATCCTCTATACTATGGGGGGGAAAGAGAGTAAACTCCTGGTCATCAGGACGGTGAGAATCACAAACATAAATAATAGGCATGCCTTCCTTTCGATATTCTGCAATTAATTGTTGGGAAAAAGCTATCACCTCTTTTGCTTTTTCTCCTACAAAAAGCACTCCCTGAGGATGGACAAAATCATTCAAAAGGTCTATCACGAGTAAAGCCTTCATTTTCATTCCCCCTATATAGTACAATACTATGAGGGGTAAACCCCCTCATAACCTCCCAAAAAACAAAAAAGTAAAAGATTACTAAGGAAATTATAGTATTCCTCAGTACATAGTGATCTTAAGTTTTGACTTCCGACATAATTTACTTTTTAAAGTTTTAGTAAATTAATAGGTTCCGCGGGAATACTATAATTCATCCTCTACTAAAGGTACAAAAACACAGCCTCCGTGATTTTCTAACACCAGTTTCCCCCTCTTTTTTATTCCTCGAATCAAGTTCTGTCCCATATCCTCTTCCAAAGGTAAAACAATCATTCCCCCCTCTTTCAACTCTTCCACCCAAGCAGGATAAATCTGTTTAGAACAAGCACTTACTATTGTTTTATCGTAAGGAGAAAATTCGGGTAGTCCCTTGCTTCCATCTCCTTCTACCACTACTACATTACGATACCCTAATTGCGAGAGAATACCATTAGCTCGTTTTACGAGCTCAGGAAGTCTCTCCACACTATAAACCATTTTTACTAACTCAGCAAGGATAGCCGCCTCATACCCTGATCCGGTGCCCACCTCCAGAACCCGGTCATCCTCTTGCGGGTTTAAAAGTTCTACCATCAAAGCCACAATATAAGGTTGAGAAATAGTTTGCCCGTATCCAATGGGAAGAGGAGTATCCTGGTAAGAGAGATCTTTATGTGAGGAAGGAACAAACAAATGGCGAGGAACACGCAAAAAAGCTTCAATTACCCGCTGATTTTTGATTCCTCGCAGAATTAATTGCCTCTCCACCATATTCTTTCTCTGCTCTATAGTTTCCTTACTATCAAACTCCATCATTAATAACCCACCCGAAAATCAGAATAAAAACCAGAAAAAGGAGACCACTCTTCTAAATAAGAAGTAACATAAGCACTTACCGGTCCCTGTTTTACTTCTTCAAAGAATTGTTCTACCTCGTCCTTTTTACCTTCTGCTATAACCTCTACTTCCCCGGTGGAGAGATTCCTCACCAATCCTGTTACATCAAATTCTCCTGCTTTACGCAATACAAAATAACGATAGCCCACTCCTTGAACTCTACCTCGCAAAACTAATCTTCCCTGTACCCATTCAGCCACATCATCTCCCCCCTCCTGATTTCTACTTGAGGCGATAGATGGGAGATAAACCTTTATTCTGTAGAATTCCTTTTAGTTCTTCTCCCAGAATAAAATCAGTGAGATTAGGACGCAGGGGGGTTATGGAAATCCGAGAATGCCAGACCGCTTGATAATCAGAATTTTCCGGGAAATCTACCTCTCTTTTTTCCTCCTCCAGAATAAATTCCCTAACTCCCGGGTTCTGGCTTTCTACTTCTCTCACCCGGGTTAGGTAAAAACGGTCTCCCAAAGTAGTGATAGAAAAACCCCGAAGATTTTCTCTATCAGGCACATCAGGAACGTTCAAGTTCAGCACTACATTTTTCTCTTTTTTTAGAAGGTCTTCAAAAGTTTCAAATACTTCTACCGCCACCTCAGCAGCTAATTGATAATTGAAGTGATTATTCAATACCAGAGAAACTGCCAGTGAGGGAATCCCTGACATAGCTGCCTCCATGGCCGCCGCTACTGTTCCGGAATAAAAAACATCAAACCCTAAATTAGGACCACGATTTATTCCCGAAATCACAAAATCAATGAGCCCGTCATCAAAAAGACGGAGAGCCAAAATTACCGTATCTGCTGGCGTCCCTTCCACTGCATATCCTTTCACTCCTCCTACTTCTACTTCCCTAATCCGCAGAGGATGGCGAGCAGTGATACTGTGGCTCGAGCAGCTTTTCTCTTCTTGAGGAGCAACCAATATTACCTCTCCTACTCCCCTAAAAGCTCTAACCAGAGCCTCGATACCCGGGCTTTCGAAGCCATCATCATTGGTAATCAAAATTCTTTTCATTCCTTTCCTCCTTCCCTCCTCACTATTTCCCGGGCTACCACCACACCGGAAGCTGAAGCCTGAATTAAACCCCGGGTAATTCCTGCTCCATCTCCTACAAGAAAAAGGTTTTCCACATCGCTTTCCAGATAGGAGTTCAATTTCACCCGAGAAGAATAAAACTTAACTTCCACTCCATACAAAAGATTATGGGGAGAATTAATACCAGGAATAAATCTGTCCAGTGCCAATAACATTTCTTGTACATCCTGGAGAAAACGGAAAGGTAAAACAAAACTCAAATCTCCCGGGCTTGCTCCTCGGAGAGTAGGCTTCACCGGTGATTTGCTAATTCTCTCAGTAGTAGAACGCCTTCCTAATTGTAAATCTTTCAATCTCTGGACAATCACTCCCCCGCTCAACATATTAGCCAATCGAGCCACATATCTTCCATAAGCAATGGGCTCCCGAAAAGGCTCAGTGAAATGAGTGCTCACTAAAATGGCAAAATTAGTATTAGGAGTTTCCCGATCTTCATAACTGTGGCCATTAACCGTGATAATACCATCATTATATTCCGTGACCACTTCTCCTTTAGGACACATACAAAAAGTTCGGACGCGGTCATCAAAAGTGGGAGTATAGTAAATCAATTTGAGTTCATAGAGAGCATCGGTAAATTCATCCATCATAGCAGCAGGAACCTCCACTCTTACTCCCAGATCTACCGGGTTATTTTCCAACAGTAATTTTAAGCGCAAACACTCTTGACGCAGCCAATCTGCACCCACTCTACCTGGAGCTGCTACTACAAATTTACTTTTTACCTCTTCACCGTTATGAAGCTTAACTCCTTCTACTTTCCCATTCTTAACTAAAATTCTCTCCACCGGAAGAGAGGTTTTTATTTCTACCTTATCACTCAAGTAATCATACATATTTTTTAAAATATCCCGACACCGGTCAGTTCCTAAATGCCTTATCCGGGAAGGAACTAAAACCAGCTCGGCTATTTCCGCTTTCCTGCGCAGCTCTTCTACTTTTTCTGGGTCTGCACCGTAAACTTTATCTGTTCCCCCAAAGTGAAGGTAAATAGAATCTACATAGTGCATCACTTCATTAAACAACTGACCATCAAGGTAGCTGGTAAGTTGGCCTCCCACTTCTTGTGAGAGAGTGAGCTTCCCATCACTGAAGGCTCCCGCTCCTCCCCAGCCACACAAAAGAGAACAGGGAGAACATTTCTGGCAGATATTGCTATTCTCTCGCGCCGGACAAGAGCGTCTTCCAATATTTTTTCCTTTATCTACCACAAGGACTTGCAAGTCACTTTTTCCACTCAATTCTAAAGCAGTAAAGATACCAGCAGGTCCTGCGCCTATCACAATTACATCATAATTTTTTCTCAACTAAATATCACCATGTTTCTTTTTAATTTCTTCTAAAATATTTAAGGCTACCTCTAAGGCATTGGTACCTTCTTCCAAGCCTACTAGTGGTTTTTCACCATTTCTAACACATTTGATAAAGTGCTCTAACTCTAAGCGGAGAGGTTCACCTTTTTGCATAGGCGGTTTCTCCATCAAAAGATAGGGGAAAGAAGAAGAAGTTTTTTTATACACCGCCAGCTCCTGTTCTAGATAGTCGATAGAAATGAAAGAGTCTAATTGAGTCACTTCCATCCTGCGGATTTTTTTGCGAGTAATCCTGCTGGCAGTGAGATTAGCTATACATCCATTGGAAAAAAGGAGCTGGGCATTGGCAATATCTTCTTCCCGGGAAAAAACTGGATAGCCAAAAGCATTGATTTTAACCACTTTATCCCTTACTATACTCATTACAATATCTATATCATGAATCATCAAATCCAGAACTACTCCCACATCGGTATTACGGTTAGCATAAGGACCCATCCGGGAACAATCGATAAAAATAGGGTGGTCTACTATCTTGGAAAGTTCCACCACCGCTGAATTAAAGCGCTCAATATGCCCTACCTGGAGAACCACTTTCTTCCTGTTAGCCATCTCCATCAATTCTTTAGCTTCTTTCAAAGAAGTGGTCACTGGCTTTTCTATCAAAATATTTATACCTTCTTCAATGAATTTGCCTGCGATATCCCGGTGAATAACCGTAGGAACTACTATGCTTACTGCATCCACTTTACCAAAAAGGTCTCGATAATCAAAAAAAGCTGAAGTGGAGTAACGCTCTGCTACCTCTTTAGCTCTGTCTCTATCAATATCCACCACTCCTACCAATTCCACACCGGGAAGCTCAGAATAAATCCGGGCATGATGCTGACCTAAATAGCCCACTCCTATTACTCCCACTCGAACTGAATCCAAAATTACCACCTCGAGTAATAATAAGCTAATGATTTAGAAAAAATTCCCGCACTCCCCAAACTACGGTATTCAAATCTTCCTCAGTTAATTGAGGATGCACTGGCAAGGATAAAACTTCCCTGGCCAGATTTTCTGCTACAGGAAAGGATAAAGCGGGATACAAATCCCGCAAAAAGGGCTGGTGATGGAGAGGCAAAGGATAATAGATTTCACATCCTATTCCCCTATCCCGCAAAAACTGGAGCAATGCATCTCTCCCTTCTTTTGCCCGCAAAGTATACTGGTGAAAAACGGGTAAAGCGTAAGAAGGAATGTAGGGAACACTTATAAGAGGGAGATTAGCCAGCTCGCGATTATAAAAAGCGGCATTTTGACGCCTCTTTTCATTAAACCCCTCCAATTTAGTAAGTTGAACCAAACCTAATGCTCCTCCTATATCAGTAAGACGGAAATTATAACCTAACATTTCGTGATAATATCTTTTTTTACTCCCATGGTTTATAAGCATACGGCATTCTTGAGCTAAGAGAGGGTCATTGGTAGTAACCATTCCTCCTTCTCCGGTAGTCATATTTTTAGTGGGATAAAAGCTGAAAACTCCCATATCTCCCCAGCTTCCTACTTTTTTACCCTGACACTTTGCTCCATGTGCTTGAGCACAATCCTCTAAGAGAAAAAGATTATATTTTTGAGTTAAAAAAGTTATCGCCTCTAAATCACAGGGGAGTCCATAAAGATGGACAGCTATTATTCCCTTAATATTTCTCTCTTTTTTAAGAATATCCTCAAGCTTCCCCGGGTCAAGGTTAAAGGTTTTTTCATCCACATCACAAAAAACCGGCATCCCTCCACACTGGAATATAGAACTTGCCGTAGCTACAAAGGTAAAAGGAGTAGTGATAACCTGGTCTCCCTCCTTCACTCCTAAAGCTTTTAAAGCTACAAATAAAGCAGCAGTGCCACTACTTGTAGCTATAGCTTCTTTTACTCCCACATAATGAGCAAATTCTTCTTCGAATTTTTTAACATTTTTACCCTGAGCTAAAAATCCCGAATCTAAAACTTCATTTACTGCTCTTTTTTCTTCCTCCCCCAGACAGGGTTTACTCAAAGGTATATTAATCATTGTCTTTCTCCATCCTCAAGAGAACGAAAACTTTCTAAATAAGTAAGATAGTCTTTAAAATGACTTTCTACTTCCTCTATAGAATCACCACCAAATTTTTCCCGGTAAACAGTGGCCAAAACCCAGGCTAACATTGCCTCTCCCACGACCACTGCCCGGGGGACAGCACAGATATCGGAGCGTTCAAAACGAGCAGGAGTGGGTTTTTTTTCCTTTACATCCACACTCATTAAGCCCCGCTGGAGAGTAGGAATAGGCTTCATAGCGCATCTCGCCCAAATAATATCTCCTATTGAAATTCCTCCCTCTATTCCTCCACTCCGGAAAGTCTGGCGGTAAAAAGGGAAAGGGCTACGATGAGAATCATAAAAAATCTCATCATGAAATTGGCTTCCCCGAAGAGTGGAAGAGCGAAAACCCTCCCCTATTTCTACTCCTTTAATCCCTGGGATGCCCATCAAAAAGAAAGCTAATCGGCTATCCAATCGCTCTTGAATCTCACTATAGCTCCCCAGACCAGGAACCACACCTTGAGCTACCACGACAAAAGTACCCCCTAAAGTATCTCCCTCTTCTTTTACCTTGTCTATAAGCTTTATCATTTCATTTTCTCTTACAGGGTCATAAGTATGGAGAGGAGAGTGTCTCGCCCGAGATATTTTTTCTTCCCAGTTCAGCTCTTCTTGAGCACTAACTTCTCCTATACTTTCCACAAATCCTCCTACTTTTACTCCAAAGTGGCGGAGGAAAATTTTAGCCACTGCTCCGGCTAAACATTTTCCCACTGTCTCTCGAGCGCTGGCTCTTTCAATAACATTTCTCAAGTCGGAAAAACGATACTTTACCATCCCTCCCAAATCGGCATGGCCAGGACGAGGAATAGTAATCTCTTCATAAGAAGAAGGAGCGCTACCTCGAGGGTCCATTAAAGTAGACCAATTTTTATAATCTCTATTTTTAACTTCAAAAACCACCGGACCTCCCAAAGTTTTTCCCCACCGCACTCCGGCTAAAATCTCTACTTCATCTTTCTCTATCTCCATACGTTTTCCTGAACCAAAACCACTTTGGCGGCGGGAAAGTTCTTGATTGATAAAAGGAATATCTATTTCCAGATTAGCAGGAAGTCCTCTGATGAGGGTAATAATACCCGGACCATGAGATTCACCGGCGGTGTGAAATTCCAGCAATGCTTTCCTCCTTAAGATGTGCTATCCCCTGAAGCAGAGATAATAATTCTTCTTCATTACCTTCTTTTATAATTTCTGTCATTTTATCCAGGTCTTTTTGAAAAAGATAAATTGCTTCCAATATTTTATCTCGATTGGTAATAAAAATATCCCTCCACATCCGGGGAGATGAACCAGCTATTCTTATCCAATCTTCGAAAGAAGAACCAGCATATTGGGGCAAGTCCTTTCTGCGAGATAGAATTGTTGAAACAAAACAATTAGAAAGAATATGGGGAAGGTGGCTGGTCATAGCACATATTTCATCGTGCTCTTCAACGGTCAAAAAAAAACCTGTCCTCCTAAAAAATGAGCTATTTCTTCCACTAACTTCTTGCCACTTTCTGATACTGGAGGAGGAGAAACCAGAATTGGCACATCTCTCAAGATACCCCTCTTTGCATATTCTATTCCACTTTTCTCCCTACCTCCCATAGGGTGAAAGCCTGCATACTCTAAACCACAAAGAGCGGGAGATATTTCTCTCCATACCCACCCTCTACTGCTTCCTAAATCTAAAATTCGAGTAGAAGAAGAAAGATAAGGACGAAGTTCCAAAAAGACTGGAGGTACGCTCATAACCGGAAGAGCCAAAAAAATTAAATCCACTCCTTGAGCCATTTCTTCTAAAGATGAAGAGATAAAATCCACTGCTCCCAGTTCTTTTGCTTTTTCTGTCGCTCTTTGGTCTATATCATAGCCTTTGATAAACTTTTTTTGAGGCCAGCTGGCTAATTCCAAACCTAAGGAGCCTCCCATTAATCCCAGACCAACAATAGCAATACCTAACTTCTCCAAATCAGACCTCCTTTCCCATTACCACTGCCAGTTTTTTTATCTCTTTCATCAAGTGATGAAATTGTTCAGGAGTAAGAGATTGAGGGCCATCAGATAATGCTTCAACAGGGTTGGGGTGAACCTCAATTATGAGACCATCAGCTCCCGAGGATAACGCAGCCAAGCTCATGGTTTCTACCAGGTCGCTTCTTCCTGTACCATGGCTGGGGTCAGCTAAAATGGGGAGATGGCTCTGCATCTTTACTAAAGGAATGCAACTCAGGTCTAAAGTATTACGAGTAGAGGGCTCAAAAGTTCTTATGCCTCTTTCACATAAAACTACCTGATAATTTCCCTGAGCCAGAATATATTCAGCAGACATTAAAAGTTCTTCTACAGTGTTCATCATGCCTCGCTTAAGAAGGACAGGTTTACGCAATTTCCCCACTGCCTCGAGAAGACGATAATTCTGCATATTTCGAGCCCCTATTTGAATCATATCTGCATATTCAACAACTAAGGGCAACTCCTCCACTCCCAGAGCTTCAGTAACTATGGGTAACCCACTTACTTCTCGAGCCTTAGCTAAAAATTTTAATCCCTCTTCCGCTAACCCCTGAAAGCTATAAGGGGAAGTACGAGGTTTAAAAGCTCCCCCTCGCAGAATTTTTGCTCCCGCCTCTTTTACCCGGAGAGCAGTCTCTACGATTTGCTCCTCTGACTCTACCGAACAAGGACCAGCTATCAATACGAATTTTCCTTCCCCTATTTCCACATTATCCACTTTTACTATGGTGTCGGCCTCTTTAAATTCCCGGCTGGTCAATCTATAAGGAGCAAGAACCGGTATTACCTTTTCTACAAAAGGTAATACTCCAATTTTTTCTTCTAAATTAACTCTCCGCTCATCACCAATAGCACCAATAATGGTTCGCTCTACTCCCTGAGAAACATGAGCCCCAAAACCGAGCTTTTTCAACCTTTCTACTACATCATTAATCTCTTCTTGAGTTGCCCCACTCCGCAATACGATAATCATCGCTTTTCTCTCCTAACCATAAATACGGTAAAGTTCTCCACAAGCCGCCTGGATATCTTGTCCTCGCGGTTTCCTTATCGTTACTTCTATCCCCTTTTCCTCTAAAACTGAGGCAAAGGCTTTTACCCTCCCCGGTGAAGACGGAGAAAAAGCAGAAGAAGAAACTAAATTACCAGGAATAAGATTAACATGAATCAATAAATTCTTCAATAATTTCGCTACTTCCTGAGCATCTTCTTTCCTGTCATTTATCTCCTGCCAGAGAGTATATTCTACAGTAACTCGCCGGTGAGTAATAGCCAGATACTCTCTTATCGCCTTCAAAACCTGTCCTAAGGGATAAACTTTATTAAGAGGTATCAATAAATCGCGTAATTCATCCCGGGGAGCATGCATGGACCAGGCCAGATTAATTTCCGGCCAATCTTTTCCCAATTTTATTATTTTATCCGGTATCCCAACCGTAGAGATAGTCATTCTCCTTGCTCCCTTGCGAAAACCCTCTGGAGAGTTTATTACTTGAAGTGCTTGATTTAAATTCTCATAGTTAAGCAAAGGCTCTCCCATTCCCATAAATACCAGGTTATTAGCCACCATCCCTGTTTCTTTTTCTACCACCCATAGTTCTTCTACTATTTCCTGATAGGTAAGATTTCGCCGGAATCCCGATAAACCAGTAGCACAAAAAGTGCAGCCTGCTGGACAGCCCACCTGGGTGGAAAGGCAAAGAGTTCGGTGGTCTCGATGGGGGATGAATACTACTTCCACTGTATCCTGAGGAAGAAAACGGATTAAAAATTTTACTGTTCCGTCCTTCGATTTCTGAATTTCCTCGATTTGAGAGTTACCCAAAGAAAAAGTATGAGCCAGCTTTTCCCGTAAGGTAAGAGGAAGGTTGCTCATCTCAAGAAAGGAGTCTGTTTTCTTTCCGTATATCCACTGGAAAATTTGTCGAGCTCGAAAAACAGGCTCTCCCTCAGTTTCCAGCCAGGAGCAAATATCAGAAGGCAAAAGCCCAATTAAACTTTTCTTTTCCATTTTTTTATAATTAATAACCTCGGGTTTAAAACCCAGAAAAATGGTTTACAACAATACTTATTCAAGAATCCACCAATATGATTATCAAGCATAACTGTTACCCACCTGGTAAAAACCTTTCTTTTTTTATTCATCAGGAATTTGAAAAACGTCAATTATATACTCAATAGCTTCTTTTATTGATTGTTCTTTCTTGTCTCCCAAAGTTAACTATAAATTTTCTAATCTTTCAATTTCTTGCTTTATTTCTTCTATTACCTCTGGATTATAAATTCTCTTTTTGTCGCTCTCTTTGATAGAAATAACATAAAAAAACCTTTCCACCATATTTAGCAGTAAATTTTTTGTGAGTTACCTCTTGATTTTTCTTTCATTTATAATTTGAGTTATAAAAGCATATCCTGCTGGTTTAATTTGCAAACCAATATACTTATCCTTTATTTTAATAAAAAATCCACATTAAATAATCTATCCCATTCATCTGAAGCTGGCTCAATTTTTACACCTAAAATGTTTTGAAGCTGTTCATAAATTGTTTTCTTTTCTGTCATATATCTATCAAAAGTCCGGTTAATGACTAGATTAATAACATAATTTATGCAATCTTCTTCCGTAATATCATCTATTTCTGCCCTTAAAACTTCGCTTATCTTCACATAAAGCTTCCTACCTATTTCAATAAGATGTTCCTTGGGGTAAACATTTGCAAAATAGTATTCTTCCCAATCTTCCACTGTTTTGGGAGAACATTTTATTATTTCATCCGCAACTGCTCCAACCATTCTTTTCTTCTGGAGACCCAACGGTTTATTGCACTATTTAAGATCCACTCTTTTGCCATAGTCTTATGATAATAAACTCATGAATTTATTTTTATAACGAAAATCCAGATCAGCATCAACATCCACCAATTTATTCTTTATTAAATGAGCATTAATAAAAGTCTTATTTTTTAAATAAAGATAACATAATAAATTACCATCACTATCATATTTCTGATTATCAAACCTTAAAAAGACCTTCTGATTCTTTAATTTAGAATTTAAAAAACCTAATGCTGCCTCCATTGTTTCTTTTTTAGATCTGATACCAAGTAATTTAATTTTTAATCCATTATCTAAAATCAATAGTTCAGGACTTATAATCTTTTTTACTGAATAAAATTTCTCTCTTGCTGATTCTGAAAAATCAATTTTTGAGCCAAACTTTAATTTTCGGGGGTCTATTTTTTTATCAAATTTAACCGGATCATGAAATTGATAAGGTAATTTTTGAATTTTTTGTTTCCAGTTAGTGGTTATTCTGTTCTGATTTACGAATTCAAACTTTGCTTCAGTAGCGGGTTCATTAGCTCCGATTTTTTCTTGAATAAAAGGTAAAAATTCATGATTTATTTCATATCCAACTGAATTACGCTCCAGATTTTTGGCTGCCAATGTCGTTGTTCCACTTCCTAAAAATGGGTCTAAAACGGTGTCTCCAACAAAACTGAACATTTTTATCAATCTTTTAGGTAATTCTTCAGGGAACATCGCCAAATGTTTGGTTTGTTTTTCTCCGTTGAAATTCCAATGTCCTGAAAAATATTCATTCCATTCCTCTTTGCTTAATTTTGATTTTTCCTTGATTTCTCTTGAAACCTTTGGAGGTTCACCAGGCTTTTTAAAAATCAGAATAAATTCATAATCTATCTTAATTATTCCATTTCTTGGGTATGGAAAACTTCCCATCACTGTTGCTCCACCGGTAGTGTTCATTGTCGTTGGCTTTTGCCAAATAATAGCACCCATATAATCAAACCCGATTGTCTCACAAAATTTAATAAT
>Ga0209508_1000954_pt1 | contig 24742 bp, 22 predicted proteins | sample AD_UKC129_MetaG_FD_184427 | JGI IMG/M metagenome (GOLD analysis project Ga0209508, IMG submission 184427) | Active sludge microbial communities of municipal wastewater-treating anaerobic digesters from Canada - AD_UKC129_MetaG (SPAdes) (version 2) | ecosystem: Engineered > Bioreactor > Anaerobic... | reverse complement strand
GAGAAAGCCTGTAAGTGCGAACGATACGGCGTTGTATTGATTTTTTTCATTAAATTGTACACTTTACTAAAACGAAATACAACATTATTTTACAGGTAATTTCATATTACAAATTATGGAATGTAACATTACAACATTATAAAACAGGCAAGCGATTTTCATTTTCCGGGCGATCCGCCTTGTATCGGTTCCTGATTTTTGCTAAAGTAGAATCAGTTTGTTACACATTGGAGGAGTGTTCCTTTTGCCTTTTGACGGAGTCGTAGCAAAAAGCATAGTGCAGGAACTGACAGAAGAGCTTGCGGGAGGCCGCATAGATAAAGTTCTGCAGCCTGAACCCGATGAAATAGTGCTTGCCGTAAGGGCAAGGAGTAAAAACCACAGGCTTCTTCTGAGCGCAAGTCCAAGGTACCCGAGGATACATCTTACCGATATGGTCAAGGAAAACCCTCCGGTCCCCCCTGCATTCTGCATGCTCCTCAGGAAGCATCTAACCAGGGGCAGGATCGTCTCATTCGAGTTCAACGACTATGAAAGGGTCATCGGCATAAATATCGAAGCGATCGGCGAACTCGGGGACATATCGCAGAAAAAGCTCGTTATAGAAATAATGGGCAGACACAGCAACATCATCCTGCTCAATGAAGCCGGCAGGATACTTGACGCCATAAAACATGTGGATTCGGATATCAGCAGCGTCCGTGAAGTCATGCCCGCAAGGCAGTACATACTGCCTCCTTCACAGGAAAAGGTTTCACCTTCCGCCCTTGACGTCGCGGAACTTATCGGGCATCTTGGTTCATCGGAAAAAGACGTGGAAAGGTTCCTTCTCGACAGTATAAAAGGTTTCAGCCCTCTTTTATGCCGCGAAGTCTGCTTCCGTGCAGATATCGAAGGCCGGAGGCGTGCATCCGGGCTTACGGACGCAGAGCGCTCTTCCCTTGCAGACGCTCTGAGGTCTGTGATCGAAGAAATCATAAAAGACGAATACCGTCCCGCCGTTTATTACGAAGACGAGCAGCACCAGGTGCCACTTGATTTCCACTGCATCGATATAAAGCAGTTTGCTTTCATGGAGCGGTACAGTTCCATCAGCAAAGTGCTCGACACGTTCTACGCCTCGCGGGACAACGCAGAGCGCCTCAGGCAGAAAAAGGCCGACCTTTACAAAGTGCTGAGCAATTCAATCGAACGCTGCGCCAAAAAGCTCGCGATACAGCAGGATACCCTGAGGGAAGCGGCAGACAGTGAGAAATTCAGGCTTTACGGCGAACTGATCACCGCCAATATCTATGCAATACCCAGGAACGCAAAAAAAGCATCCCTTCTGAATTATTACAGTGAAAACGGCGAATATGTCGAGGTCCCGCTCGATCCGGACCTGACGCCGCAGGCAAATGCTCAGCGTTACTTCCGCAAATATGCGAAAGCAAAGAGCACCTATGTCAACACGGCACACCAGATCCGGCAGACGCAAGGCGAACTCGATTACCTGGAGAGCGTTCTCCAGATGCTTGAAAACTGCACCACGGTACAGGAAATAGATGAGGTCAGGCAGGAGCTCGTGGACCAGGGTTACATGGCACAGAAGCGCAGGCGGCAGGACAAAAAGGACTCCACTGCCACAAAACCTTTCCATTACAGGTCCACGGATGGGTTCGACATACTCGTTGGGAAAAACAACATCCAGAATGACCGCCTGACTTTCAGAACAGCGCAGTCCGGTGACATTTGGCTCCATACCAAAGCCGTCCCCGGCTCTCATGTGATCATAAGGAGGAACGGGCGTGACGTCCCCGACAGGACCATAGAGCAGGCAGCCATTATTGCAGCCTGGCACAGCAAGGCCAGGATGTCCTCCAACGTACAGGTGGACTACACGCAGGTGAAAAACGTGAGCAAACCCTCCGGCGCGAAGCCGGGTATGGTGATATACACAAATTACAAAACAGCCGTTGTCAAGCCGGACCAGTCGCTTGTGGAAAGCCTGAAGGCATAGGATCGTCAGGCCATCCTTATTGGAAATCGGATGCTGTTTATATATAATATAAAGAAATACCCATTCATGGAAATGCAGTAAAGCAACTCCTGCCGTATATGGCCGGAAATTCCGGAACCGTCCTGATCCGGTCCGGGCAAAACCGAAAGGAGCATTATAAAAATGGAAAAAGACAATGCTGCAAATAAAGCGACCGTAAACGAAGCAAACCGCATCAGCGTGGAAATGGTCTGCGGGAATGCTGAAGCTTCACCAGCTGCAGAAAAATACATAAGGAAAGCCCTTGATATGGGCGCCGAACATGCAGTATTCTTCAGAGCAGAAGACATTGAATTCGATCCGAGGTCGCTGCTGAAATGCATGTTTGGATGCAGTTCATGGGGCAAAGACCATACCTGCCCTTCCAGGCCCGGTTCGCTTAAGCCCTGGGAATATGAGCAGATATTCAGAAGGTACAGCTGGGGCATAATAATACACTCCCACAGCAAGAAGACTTCGCAGGAAATCTCATTCGCCATAGAAAGCCTGGCCTTTACGGACGGATACTATATGGCATTTTCACTGAGCGACTGCTCCATCTGCCGCGAATGCGGCGGCAAAAGGGGACTGCCCTGTGCCGATCCGAGGAAGGCAAGGCCCGCATTCCACAGTGTCGGCATCGACGTATTCAAAACTGTCAGGAAATTCGGCCTGCCCATAGAGACGCTGAAAACTGAGTCGGATGAGCAGAACTGGTACTCGGCAGTATTTATTGAGTAATGTACCGGAAACCCGGGTAATGTACCGAAAACCGAAGAATGATATATGATCCGCTGAATAATTGGATACAGGAGTGGTTGATATGGTATCTGAAAAAATACTTACAAATCTTAAGAAATCGTCATGGATAAGGGCAATGTTCGAACAGGGCGAAAGCCTCCGAAAAAAGTACGGGGCAGACAACGTCTACGACTTCTCTCTCGGGAATCCTGACCTCGAACCGCCTCAGACTGTAAAGGAAGTCCTGAAAAAGACAGTACTTTCTGACATCCCGAAAATGCACGGATACATGAGCAATGCAGGCTACGCTGACGTAAGGGCAGCTGTCGCCGAACACCTAAGTAAAACCAAGGGCGTGCCTGTGGAAGCGTCCCACGTAGTGATGCAGTGCGGCGCCGGCGGAGCAATGAACGTGGTGTTGAAAACCATCCTGAACCCTGGCGAGGAAGTCATCGTACTTGCTCCCTATTTCGCCGAATACCTTTTTTACATAGACAACCACGGCGGCGTACCCGTCATCGTTGATACGGACCGGGAAACGTTCCAGCCTGATGCAAAAAAGATACACGATGCCATCACACCGAAAACGAAGGCAATAATAATCAATTCTCCGAACAACCCGACCGGCGTCATTTACAGCAGGAGTTCACTGGAAAGCATAGCTGAGGTTATTGAAAAAAGGCAAAAGGAGTTCGGTACGACCATATGCGTCATATCAGACGAGCCATATGACAAAATAGTATATGACGGCGCTGAAGTCCCGTCCGTGTTCGATGTTTTCAAAAACTCCGTCATCGTCAATTCCTACAGCAAATCTCTTTCGCTGCCTGGTGAAAGGATCGGCTTTGTCGCAGTCAATCCGGGGATCGGCGACACATCCGACCTCATGGACGGCCTTATTTTCTCAACAAGGACACTTGGCTTTGTCAACGCGCCCGCACTATTCCAGCGCATACTCCCCGGGTCGCTCGATGCGCAGGTGGCCGTCGAAGTTTACAAAAAAAGGCGCGACATGCTCTACGAGATAATCACCAAAGCCGGTTTCAGGTGCCTAAAGCCTCAGGGCGCATTTTACCTCTTCCCGAAGTCGCCTATAGAAGATGATGTGAAGTTCTGCAATGAGGCTCTTAAGTACAACCTTATAATCGTACCGGGCACGGGATTCGGTTTCAGGGGCTTCTTCAGGCTGGCATACTGCGTGGATGAGAAGACTATCATCAACTCTCAGAAGGCATTTGAGGCACTGGCAGCGGAGTTCAAATAAGCATATGATAAATCTGGTGCCTGGTACATCAGTCAGTCAGCTGCAATTCAATGCACCGTGTGCATAAGCCGACTGTCTGACGTGCCAGGCACTGTATTTGCGCCGTTCAGCCTTCGTGCTATGCTGGAACGTCCCCGCGCCCCGGAGGCTGTCACCATATTCAGTCCTTTGCTGTGATCACAAGCAACAGCCCGTCTTTCACTTCGATATACGCCTCGTCTTCCGAGAACCTGTTGCTGACTCCGCGGGAAGAGCCGACTTTAAGCTCGGCATTGTCCAGCGGGAAATACAGGCCGTGTGTCGTGACCCCGGAAGCGTCTCCTCCGAAAGGAAGCAGTGTGACAAAGGCTCCGTCCTCGCGCTTAAGCCTTATACTTCCGCTTATCAGCCGCACCTCGTTTTTCTCGTCGGCAATGATCCCGTCCACGTTGGCATCAAGCATCTTTTTCAATAAAAAAAGGTTGGACATTGAATGGTCCAGCCTCGATCCGACCGCCCCGAGCAGTATTATCCTGCTGCAGCCCTTTTCAATCGCTATCTCCACGGCCAGTTCGCTGTCTGTCATGTCTTTTTCGACAGGATAGCGGAATATCCCGGCTCCTGCCGCTTCAATACGGCTGTAATCGCCGCCGTCTATCGAATCGAAGTCGCCGACGGCAATGTCCGGCACAATGCCCATGGCCGTGCAGTGGCGTGCCCCGCTGTCCGCGGAAATTACCAGGTCCGCATTTTCGCAGTATTTCCTGGCGTGGTGGTAATCCCCTACCCTGCCCCCGCAGATTATCACGCATGTCATACGGTACCACCGAATGCGTTCAGCCTCAGGCTGCTGATTATTTCCGCCGCATCAGGCGCTCCGAATATGGTCGTGCCCGCGACGATCACATTTGCGCCCGCCAGGGTCACTTCCCTGATATTCGTAAGGTCGATCCCTCCGTCGACCTCGATGTCAAGTTCCAGGCCGCGCCTTAAAGCAATTTGCCGCAGTTCACGTATTTTTCCGGTCATGCTTTCTATGTACTGCTGTCCTCCGAATCCGGGATCCACCGTCATCAACAGCACCATATCCACGTCTCCCAGTATTGCATCGAGCGCGTTCAGAGGGGTGGCGGGGTTCAGCACCACGGACGGCCTTGCTCCGCATTCTCTTATCAGTTCTATTGTACGGTGGAGGTGGGGATTGTTTTCGACATGAACAGATATTATATTCGCACCGGCATCCGCAAAGTCGTGTATGTACCGGTCAGGATTCTCTATCATTAGATGTACGTCAAACGGGAGTTCCGTGATTTTTCGCAGGCACTTTATGACCGGTGGGCCGATGGTTATGTTCGGAACAAAATTCCCGTCCATGACATCCAAATGGATCATATCGGCACCGGCTTTTTCGACCCTGGAAATCTCCTCGCCCAGTTTCGAAAAATCCGATGCCAGGATAGACGGTGCTATCCTAATCATTTGCTTTCATCCCTTTCCTGCCGCTCTTTCTGTATTTTGCTTCGTCTTCCTGCTTCAATACCCTGTAGAGTTCGGTAAATCGTGCATACCTTCCTCTTTCTATCACACCTTCATCAACAGCCAGCTTAACGCCGCAGTCAGTTTCAAAAACGTGGCTGCAGCCTGTGAACCTGCATTTCTGTATATGCTCCGCAAATTCGGGATACAGGAACTGAAGTCTGTCATGTTCTATCCCGGTCAGTTCGAAGGAACTGAAGCCGGGAGTGTCGACCAGGTACCCTCCGTCGGGAAGCTCTATCAGTTCCGCATGCCGGGTCGTGTGTCTTCCTCTTTCTATTTTTTCACTTACGCTTCCGGTCTTCATCACTACGGTGTCCATGATCCTGTTCAGCAGCGTGGACTTCCCGACACCCGACTGGCCGGCGAACACCGATATATGTCCCTTCAAAGCTTCCTTCAGCCTGCTGAAGCCTTCTGTGTCATGGTGACTGGTTTCGATAACGTCATACCCTGCCTTTATGTATGGCTCCCTCAGACTTTCCCTCCTGCCGTCTTCATCCAGGTCTGTCTTGTTGATGCAGACTACTGCCTTGATCCCCTTGGCCTCCGCCGTTACAAGTATCTTGTCCAGCAGCATCAGGTCAGGATCCGGCGATCTTGCCGCAATAACTGCGATGACCTGGTCGACGTTTGCAACCGCAGGCCTTACAAGTTCACTGCTTCTTTCAGTTATTTCTTCTATATTGCCCTTCTTTCCGACAGGATCCGTCACACTGATCATTACCCTGTCGCCAGTCAGCGGGGTCAGCCCTTTTTTGCGAAATATCCCTCTGGCCCTGCATTCATAAACACCGTCATCCTTTACTGCAACATAATAGAATCCGGCGATTCCTCTTATTATAATGCCAGACGGCAAATATCCAACCTCCTCCGTATCTGCACCCTGATCTGATGAATAAAGCGTCTATTGATTCGGGATATCAGTTTCCAAAGCCAGTTCATTATCCAGGTATACTATCACATGCGTAGTACCTGTCTCGCCCAGGGTTATGGGAAGGCTGATCGGGAACATATCTCTTCTGACATACTGGTTCATCTCTATCCTGCGCACATTCGTGTCGGACGGCGTGGATTCCACGTAGACCAGCACTTCTTCGTCGTATGTGCGCCCCGGGTTAAGGGAGATCGTAATGGCCTTTGTCTTAACGGGACCGGTCTGCTGGGATCCTCCGTTGCCGGGAACAGACGGTACATTCCCGCCTGGATCGGACGGCAAGCTCCCGCCGGTCTCGTTGTCAGAAGGCTCATCTATTCCGAATGTCAGGTCAACTGCCGTGTACTCATCAATCTCCTGGTTAGGAAGCGGATATTGCTTTATTACCTTCGCGACATCGCTGACGATCCCCTCGGGCAACAGCTTCCCTATCGTGAGGTTGTTCATCAGTATGGCGTTCTCCGCCTCAGCCCTGGTCATGCCGATCAGGTCGGGCATTATCACTTTCTCAAGCTTCGGCCCGGCGCTGACGAAAATCTTCACAACTGTATCAGGCCTGACCAATTCGAACGCCTCGGGTTCAGTCCTGATTACAAGGTCCTTGCCGACCGTGTCACTGTACTCCTTCACGATTTCCGGCATCAGCCCGGCATTGGTCATCTCCACTTCCGCGATCCTCTGTTCCTGTCCCCTGATATCGGGTATCTCAACCATGCGGGGACCGTCGCTCACCGTGAAACTTATTGTACTGCCGGGCTTCAGGGTGTTGCCTACAGCTATGTCCTGCGATATGATGACCCCTTTCCTGACAGTCTCGTTGAATACTCTTTCATCCACTGCGGTTATGTCATATCGGCTCAGCAGTTCCTTAACCTCGTCGAATTCCCTGTTCGTATAGTCCTCTACCACAAATGAAGCCGTGTCGTCAGCAGTTATCATCGGGATGACGAGCTTTACGCCAAGGTAGGCTATCAGCGCCATGATCACAAGACCGGACGCGATCCCCAGGCATATGCTCAGCCAGTCCTTCTTCTTCCTGGTTGCTGTTTCGTCTTCTTCCATGTATTCTCCATCCCCGTCATCGGTATTTTCTTCTATTATATCAATTCCGGCACCTACAGCCTGCATCTTTTTCGTCGGGAGTTCCTCAACGGCATTGCTTCCGTTGATTTTTACATCAGGATCCGCCAGGACCTTCTGCAGATCGGCCAGCATTTCCGATGCAGTCTGATACCTGAGATTCTGGTCCTTCTTCATGGCCTTGATTATAAGATCGTTTACTCCCTTCGGTATCTTCGGATTGATATCGATGGGTTTTTCCGGCTTTTCCTGTATATGCTTCAGTGCAATGGCAACTGGCGACTCACCGTCAAACGGGACCTTTCCCGTCACCATCTCATAAATCGTGATTCCAAGGGAATAGAGGTCGGATTTTTCATCAATGAAACCGCCTCTTGCCTGTTCCGGCGAGAAATAATGTACGGAACCGATGGTGCTGCCTACCATGGTGATGGTTGCTGACGTGACAGCCCTGGCAATTCCGAAATCCGTGACCTTGGCTATCCCGTCCTTAGTGATCATTATGTTATGCGGTTTTATGTCACGGTGAACGATGTAATTCCTGTGAGCATGCTCAAGGGCTGAACATATCTGGATGGCTATCCCTATCGCTTCCTTCCACGGAAGCGCACCTTTCCGGCTGATATATTCCTTCAGCGTGATGCCGTCTATGAGCTCCATCACGATGTACTGGATGTCATCCTGTTTCCCGACATCATAGATCGACACGATGTTCGGATGGTTCAGGCTTGCGGCAGCCTGAGCCTCGACACGGAAACGCTTCACGAATTCTTCGTCATCCGTGAACTCACTGCGCAGTATCTTAACGGCGACAAAACGGTTCAAAAGCAGGCATTTCGCCTTATAGACGACTGCCATACCGCCTCCGCCGATCCTTTCAAGCAATTTGTATCTATTCCCTAAAATCTGACCTTCCATATCCACACCTTCACTAACACTTGATTACGATGACTGTGATATTGTCCTCACCGCCCTGCCTGTTGGCGGCTTCGATAAGCTTTGCACATGCAGGTTCCGGGTCGCTGCCGGAAACGATCTCAACTATTTCACTCTCACTCACCATATTTGTCAGTCCGTCGGTGCAAAGCACATATATATCGTCAGCCTCGATCTGATGGCTTATTATGTCCACTTCAAGTTCAGGCGAAGAACCGATCGCCCTTGTGATTATATTCTTCCTTGGGTGGTTCTCCGCTTCCTCCCTGGTCAGTTTGCCCTGTCTGACCAGTTCGCCTATGTACGAATGGTCATCCGTTAGCTGCCGGATGACACCGTTGCGGATCAGGTACAGCCTGCTGTCTCCCACATGGGCCGCCGTAAGCGTGGAACCTGTTATAACAGCCATGGTCAGCGTCGTTCCCATGCCGCTGACCTCAGCACCTCCAAGCGATCTTTCATAAACGGCAGTGTTGACCTTCTTAACCAGCGCTTCGAGCTTACTGCTCACGTTTTCGCTGTCAAAGCAGCCTTCAGCAGCCAGGTTGTCCCTTATGTATTCGACAGCCATCCTGCTTGCGATCTCTCCGCTGTTGTGCCCACCAAGCCCGTCGGCAATAACAAAGGCACAGGATGTATCCGAGCATCCCGGAATAATCATATAGCTGTCTTCATTTATGTCCCTCAACAACCCTCTGTCGGTACCTGCTGCATATTTCAAGCCGTCAGCACCTGCCTTGGAATAAAGTTTTGATTATTTACGCGCTGATACTGTTTCCTTCTCCTGCTCTGCCGGTTCCCCGGCGACCATTTCCCTGCGTCTCAGTTGACCACACGCCGCACTTATATCCGAGCCAAGCTCGCGGCGAACCGTCGTTTCGATACCCTTATCTTTCAGTATCGCAGCAAACTGCTCTATACGTTTGCGTCCGCTCTGACGGTAACTGATCCCATCCACGGAATTGACCGGTATCAGGTTCACAAGGCACAAAAGCCCTTTTAACAGAAAGGCAAGCTCAGCAGCATTTTCAGGCGAATCATTGACGCCTTCTATCAAGGCATATTCGAACATTATCCTTCGGTTGGTTTTCTCTGTATATATCTTACTAGCTTCAATTATTTTGTCAATACGATACTTCCTTCCGACCGGCATCAGCTTCGCCCTTATACGGTCATTGGGAGCGTGCAGTGAAATGGCGAGGTTCACCTGGAAACCTTCATCGGAAAACCTTAGTATACCCGGCACAAGTCCGCACGTTGAGACCGTCATATGCCTGTATCCTATGTTGAGCCCTGCATGGGAATTCGCCAGCCTGAGGAATTTGATGACATTGTCATAATTGTCGAACGGCTCTCCGATCCCCATGACGACAACGTTGCTTACCTTTACACCTCTGTCGCGCTGTATCGCCAGTACCTGTGCAAGTATCTCGCCTGCGGTCAGGTTCCTCCTGAAGCCGGCTATCGTCGATGCACAGAAGCTGCAGCCCATTTTGCAGCCTACCTGTGATGAAACGCATGCCGTATAACCATGGTTGTATTCCATCAGCACGCTTTCAATGATATTTCCGTCATCCAGTCCTAACAGGTACTTCACAGTGCCGTCAACGCCGGAAACGAACTTTTTCCTTATATTTAGACAGGAAACACGGGCCAGAAGTTTCAGTTCCTCCCTCAGTGAAAGCGGAAGGTCCGTCATCTCGTCAAAGCTTGCGGCTCCCCTGGCTATCCAGCTGAAAACCTGCTTTGCACGGTATTTTTTCTGCCCGATTCCTGCAAAAAATTTTTCGAGCTCATTTATATCCATGTCCGGGAGATATATCTTCCCCATGCCTGTTTTCACAGGATCCGTTTCCATCGGACCCGTCATTTTCGAACCTTCGGCCAATCTGCTATTTCACCTTCCTTGCAAGTCTTGCCACGAAAAAGCCGTCTGTTCCGTCCCTGTTCGGATAAACCTGCAGCATTCCGCCCCTGGCGTGTATCGCAAGCCCGGGCGGCAGAAACGGAGTGATGTCATCCTCATAAAACTCATCGTTTTCATTCAGAAAATCCTTTACAACGCTTTCGTTTTCTTCCGGAAGCAGCGTACATGTGCTGTAAACCAACACTCCGCCGGGCCTTACGGCTTTTGAAACGCTGTCCATCAGCCGGCGCTGCAATTGCATGATGCTCCTTAAGTCCCTGTTCTCCTTTGCCCACTTGATATCAGGCTTTCTTCTTATTATTCCCAGACCTGAGCAAGGAGCATCCAGAAGTACCCTGTCATATGCTCCTTCATGCTCCGGTACCGGTATCGTCGCATCATGCAGTTCAGTTCTTACTATATCAGTTCCGAGCCTGCCTGCTGCTTCTTCGATCAGTCTCAGCTTGTGCTCGTGTATGTCCATCGCAGTTATCAGCCCGCGGTTGCGCATCAGCTGGGCCATGTGAGTAGCTTTCCCCCCGGGCGCACTGCATGCGTCGAGCACCTTTTCGCCCGGCTGGGGCGCCAGCGCCAGCGCAGGCAGCATGGAACCCTCGTCCTGCACCTGGAAGAGCCCTTTCCTGTAAGCTTCCAGTTCTGCTACTGATACATGGCTTTTTATGACGACTGCTTCACTTACATATTTCCCGGGCAACGCTTCTACTCCCTCGTTTTTCAGCGCCCCGATCAGGCCTTCGGCGCTTGTCTTCAGCGTGTTGGCCCTTACGGCAAGATCGGGTACAGCATTGCCCGCCTCCATCAGGCTTTCTGCAAACTCTTCCCCGAACAGTCCGGTAAACTTTTCGGCCATCCATTTGGGATAAGAATACCTGACCGAAAGATACCCGACAGGATCCTCCTCCCTGTCTGGGAAGATCTCCTTCCCGCCGCCTCCCGCGATATTCCTCAGTACTGCGTTGACATATCCGGCAGAGGCTTTATGCCCGTACCTGCGGGCTAGTTTGACGCTCTCATTGACTGCCGCAGAAGGAGGCACTTTGGTCATGTGCAGCAGTTGGTAGGCTCCCAGGCGAAGAACGTTCTTTATCCACGGAGACAGCCTCTCCATTTTTATATCCGAACATGCAGCTATCGTCCTGTCCAGCGTAAGCTTCCATTTGATCACGCCGTATACGAGTTCCGTTATGAAAGCCCTGTCCCTTCCGGAAAAGCCGTGGGAGGAGAGGTGCTTATTCAGCGCTATATTTGAATAAGCACCTTGCTCATTTACTTCATATAAAATTTTCAACGCAGCTTCTCTTGCAGTATCACACTTTATCATCTGTCGATCATCCTGGTAACAGCGCCTGTTGCCTCTGCACCCGGCTGCCGGTCCGTTTCCGGCCACGGAAGCGCAGCCGGGTGCAGATATCTCAGTCCGGTAAATGCAAATCACAAACTTCAGGCATTTATGTCAATATACTGAACCAAACCCGGAAAATAAAAAAAGGCGCAGACCTGGCACTGCAGGCAGCGCCGTTTATCCGAACACTTCACCCTCATCCATGTTGTGGCCGCACTCGGCAACACTCATCCTTCTCGCGTTTTCAAACTGGAGTTCCTTAATGGTCAGCAACCCGTTGCCTGTCGCAACGATCAGGCCTTGCTTAAGGCGCCTGAGCAATGTGCCCGGCCTGGCATCCCTGCCGTCGGCTGCCGAAAGTATGTCCTGGTCCCGGCAGACAGCCGTCTTCCATATCTTGAGCCTTTTTCCCCTGTAGAACGTATAGGCTCCGGGCCACGGATCCGTGCCCCTGACCAGGTTATGTATCTCGGCAGCGCTTTTGCTCCAGTCTATCAGCCCGGTCTCCCTCGTCATCATCGTCACATACGTCGCTTTCGAATGGTCCTGCGGCGTCCTTGTGGCCGTCCCGTTCCCTATGGCTTCCAGGGTCTCGGTAAGCACTTCGGCTCCAAGGACCTTGAGACGGTCGAACAGCTCCTGTGCATTCATGTCAGGATCTATCTCCGTCTCCTTCATAAGGATGATATCTCCGGTGTCCATGCCTTCATCCATGAAAAACGTGGTGACACCTGTCTTGCTGTCACCGTTGATAATGGCCCACTGTATCGGGGCAGCCCCCCTGTACTTCGGCAGCAGCGACGCATGCACGTTTATGCACCCGTGCCTGGGTATGTCAAGTATGGTTTTCGGCAGTATCTTTCCGTAAGCGGCCGTTACTATGACATCAGGCTCAAGCCTCCTGAGCGTTTCAGCAAACTCAGGTGTCCTGATCTTCTCAGGCTGCAGGATATTGCTGATGCCGAGCCTTATGGCAGCCTCCTTGACCGCAGGCGGCTTCGGAACGCTCTGGCTCCTCCCCACAGGCTTGTCGGGCTGGGTAACGACGGCCGCCACATCATGCCCGTTTCTGACAAGTGCCTCGAGACAGGGCACGGCAAAATCCGGTGTCCCCATGAATACTATTCTCATGACTCATGCTCCATGATTTCAAGTTCTTCTTCGTCGAGGAAGCGGATCACCTTGTCTGTGAAAAGGATCCCGTCCAGATGATCTATCTCATGGCACAGGGCCTGGGCCATGTAGCCCTCGCCCTCTATCGTGATCTTTTCGCCGCGGCGGTTCAGCGCTTCCACCACGACTTTGGCCGGGCGTTCTACCTCACCCCATACGCCGGGTATGCTGAGGCAGCCCTCGACCGTGGTCTGTTTGCCGCTTTGTTTTTTGATGACAGGGTTAATCAGTTCCACCAGGCCTTCCCCGATATCTATGACCACGACCCTTCTGAGCACACCCACCTGCGGCGCGGCAAGGCCTGCCCCGTTTGCCTCGTACATAGTATCTGCCATATCGTCGAGCAGTATAAGTATATTGTCGTTTATTTCCGTCACTTCACGAGCCCTCTTTCTCAGGATCTCGTCTCCTTCTTTCCTTATATTCCTTATAGCCATACATCCACTCCCGATCCCGGGCTTTATGCCGGTATCCGCCATGCTCCTCCAAAAACCTGGACCGGCAGCAGTTTCGGCATGTGCCCGTTGTGTTGATCTTATAATAATTTGTTTAAAGGTTACCATCCAAATCATTATATCAAACAGGCATATGCACTGCAATAAAACTCAGCCGCCATGCCGGACCGGTTCACATCATGCTGACCGGGTCGATGTCGATGCTTATGTCCACATCGCCGCCCCTGTTTTTCGTAAAATGGTCCGTCAGCCTTGACAGTATCGAGCAAAGCCTGCTCATTGAACCACACTTCGCCAGCACCCTCCACCTGTAGCGGTTCCTGAGCCTGGCCAGCGGCGCCCGTACAGGTCCGGGCAGCATTTCATCCCCTGCATCCCTGTCCAGCCTGGCCGCAAGGAAATTATATACATCCCTTGCTTTTGCAAGTGCAAGCCTGTCATTCACGGAACTTACGACAACCATTGCAATATGCGTGAATGGCGGATAGCACAGCCTCCTCCTGATCTGCAGTTCCTGCCTGAAAAAGGCTTCATAATCATGCCGGCTTGCAGCAGTAATACTGTAATCTTCGGTATTGTATGTCTGTATGATGACTCTGCCCGGCACTTCACCTCTCCCGGCCCTGCCGGCCACCTGGGTAAGCAGCTGGAACGTCCTTTCCTGGGCCCTGAAATCATCGATGCCGAGCATGCTGTCCGCCGCCAGTATCCCAACCAGCGTGACATTCGGGAAGTCATGGCCTTTTGCTATCATCTGCGTCCCGATGAGTATATTGATGTTCTCATTGCGGAACCTGTCCAGTATCTCCTCATGTGAGTGTTTCCCGGTAGTGGTATCCATATCCATCCTGATGACGGAAGCCCCGGGGAAATGCCTGCGCAGTTCATCCTCGACTTTCTGGGTGCCCGTGCCGAACTGCCGTATATGGCTGCTGCCGCAGTTAGGGCATGCCTGAGGCATCTTTACCGTAAAACCGCAATAATGGCATATGAGGCGGTCGTCCGCTGCATGATAGGTCATCGTTATGCTGCAGTGCCTGCACCTGAGGCTGATGCCGCAGCTCCTGCACAGTACGAAGGAAGCATATCCCCTTTTGTTCAGGAAAAGCATGGTCTGCTGGCCGCTGGCGATATTCTTTTCGATTTCGGCAGAGAGCAGTGAACTGAATATCGTCCTGTTGCCAAGTTCCAGCTCCTTCCTCATATCGACCATCATCACTTCTGGCAGCACCATCTCGTTGGCCCTCTCTTTCATCACAGCCAGCCCGATCCTGCCTTCCATGGCCCGGTAGTATGTGCCGACCGAAGGAGTCGCGGATCCATACAGCAGCACCGCGCCGCTGTACATGCACCTTCTTGCCGCCACCTGGGCGGCGGAGTATTTCGGAGTTATCTCGGATTTGTATGTGGGCTCATGCTCTTCATCGATAATAACGAGTCCAAGCCTGTCGAACGGTGCGAATATTGCTGACCTCGCACCGATGACGACCTTAACTCCTCCATCCCGGATCAGCCTCCACTGATCGTATCTTTCACCGGGAGACAGCCTGCTGTGCATCACGGCCACCCGGTCACCGAACCTTCCCCTGAAGCGGTCCACCATCTGGGGCGTCAGCGATATCTCCGGCACGAGCACTATCGCCTCCCTGCCCTTGTCCAGCACGTGCCGGATAAGCTGCAGATAGACTTCCGTCTTCCCGCTTCCCGTGACTCCGTGCAGCAGCACTTCATGGAATCCCCCTCTGTCGATAAGGGCTTTGATGTTTTCCAGCACCGGTCTCTGCCCGCGGGTAGGTTCCAGGGGCTCCGTCGGTTCCACTTCCCTGTGTTTCAGAGGGTCCCTCCTGACCTCAATGTCCACAAAATCTATGTACCCGTATTTGCTCAGCGTATCAAGCACGGAAGCTGAAACACCGGCAAACCTTAAAAGATCCTGTACCGCAATGCATTCATTCTCCAGGAGCATTTCGAGCACCCGGATATGCTGTATCCTTTTAATGACACCCGTCTCGATATCCGCAGCGACTTCCTCCGGTGGCATGGCCAGGCACGCCGCCCGTATTGTCTTCGCCCTGGCCCCGGTCGAATACTGCTCTGTTATCCTGATTATTCCCTCTTCTTCAAGTTCCCTTATATTCCTGCCGAAATTGCTTCTCCTGCCGTACAGTTTTTTCAGTTCGTCATATTCCACACAGCCGTCGTTTGACCTTAGCAGGTCGATAATGATCTTTTTGCCCGGTGTAAGCCTGCGGCATGTTTCAACAGCAGGATCCCCGTCCCCGACGCTGACTCCGACAGCCAGTTCGACCACCTGAAGGCTCCTCACATCGATACCTGGCGGCAGCATGCATCTGAAGGCCTGGCTGTAAGTGCAGAAATACCGGCGTTTCATCCAGACGGCAAGGTCGATCTGGGACGGCACCAGTACCGGCCTGCTGTCGATCACATTTTTTATTTCTTTTAGTCCGCTGAACTCCGAATCATCGGCAAAACCGATGACATAACCTTCCTTCGGCCTGTTTCCCTTCCCGAACGGAACGATTACCCTCATCCCCGCTTCAAGGCTGTCGCGGAACTCTTCGGGGACAAGATAATGATATTCCCTGTCGAATTCCCGTGTCGCACCGTTTATTACAACTACAGCGATCCTTCCCATCTTCTCCCCCTTCCTTCCGTTCAGCCCAAACCGGCCCTTTCCGGCCGGGATTTAACTCCCGTATACTTTCTGCCCAGGTCAGGCATGCCGTTTCAACAGTTTTTGCATGCCGTTACTGTAAATTATACAATATGGGGGCTCCGTTTTCTATCTGCCGGGCTGACCCGGTGCATGCCCCATCCCTCATTTCAGGAATGCGCCTTTCCGCCGCTGCAAAGCCGCCCGCGATCGGCATATATTTCTTGTTTGCAGCCAAATGCTGGGGTATAATATGTAAGGTATACGCTGAAGTATTCAAGTGACTGAACAGCGCTATGGAAAAACGGCTCATATTCGCCGCACTCCATGATTTGCATGGCATAAAGGAGAACATTCCATGAAAATAATAAAACCTCATTTTGAAATACTGACAAGGGTCCACGGGATGGAAGTCCTGAAAATGCTTGAGCTTGCCGGCAGGACGTGTTACAAGTCCGAAGACAGGATCACGGATACATCGGCTGTTGATTTTGTCAGGATGATCCTGTCCCGTGGGCACGAATCCGTCATCGAGCATTTTTCGATTTCTGTAAAAGCCGTCTGCGACAGGGGAGTATCCCATGAAATAGTCCGGCACCGGATCGCTTCATACGCCCAGGAGTCTACCCGGTACTGCAATTATTCCAAAAGCAAATTCGGCAGTCAGCTTACATTCATCCAGCCTTCATGGTGTTCGGAAGACTGGACAAAATACAGCCCCGAAGAACTGGATGATATCCTTCGGGATGAGCCGGCCCATCCGGATCATATATGGCTGAAGGCGATGAAAACAGCCGAAAATTGCTATTTTCAGCTGCTTGAGGCAGGCCGTTCGCCGGAAGAAGCACGGGCAGTCCTGCCAAACAGCCTGAAGACTGAAATCGTTATGACGATGAACCTCAGGGAATGGAGGCATTTTTTCAGGATGAGGACCTCAGCCGCATCACATCCGCAGATGAGAGAAATCGCTGTCCCTCTCCTTGAAGCATTCAAAGGCATGATACCGGTCGTATTCGATGATATAATTCCTGAAAAATAGGCAGTGTTCAGATGCTTCTAGTCGAAAAACCGCGCAGAGCTGTCAAAGCCCGGATCAGGGTGTCAGGAGCAAACGATCCGGGAAACATTCCCGGCCCGGAGCCGGCCGGCACACACTGTCATGAAAGGATGGACACAGTTATGATCATCATCGGAGAAAAACTTAACAGCACAAATAAAGCAGCAAGGGCTGCCATCGAGTCCCGTGACGCTTCTTTCGTGCATGACATGGCAAAAAAGCAGGCAGATGCGGGCGCTATGTACATCGACCTGAATGCAGGGATGTTTGTCGAAGACGAACCCGAGAAGTTGGAATGGCTTGCGAAAACAGCGCAGGAAGCTGTCGATGCACCATTTTCGCTCGATTCGCCGAATGCCGCTGCTCTGGAAAGAGCTCTCAGGGTTGTCAGGGCTAAACCCATAATCAACTCCATAACGCTCGAAAGGGAAAGATATGATTCGGTCCTGCCCCTCGTGCTCGAATACGGAACAAGGGTGATCGCACTGTGCATGGACGACAGCGGCATGCCTGAAACGACGGAAGAAAGGGTCGCTATTGCTGACAGGCTCATTACCGGGCTTACAGCAAAAGGCGTGGACATATCCGATATCTTCATCGATCCCATGGTCAGGCCGATAGGCACCGGGTCGCATTACGGAACAGTTGTCCTTGAGACGATCCGACGTGTCCGGTCCGAATTCCCCGAAGTTCACATTACATGCGGCCTGAGCAACATATCCTTCGGTTTGCCGGCAAGGAAAGTCATAAACCAGGCTTTTCTGATAGCGGCTATGACCTGCGGACTGGACTCCGCCATACTGGATCCGCTGGACGGCAGGCTGATGGCTTTCATCTATGCGACGGAAGCACTGCTGGGCAAGGATGATTTCTGCGTGAATTACTTGTCTAAGTACAGGGAAGGCCTCATCGACCTGCCATGATGAGGGTAACGGATGCGTGCCGGGAGGATCGGATGAAAGTAGTCGGGATTGCAGCTGAATACAATCCATTACATTACGGGCACCTTTATCACCTCCAGTCCGCCCGCAGTGTGACCGGGGCTGACTGCGTCGTGATCGTGATGAGCGGCAATTACACCCAGCGTGGAGAACCCGCAGTAGTAAACAAGTGGGCCCGCGCTGAAATGGCATTGCTCGCCGGAGCGGACCTGGTGATCGAACTTCCGGTTGCCTATGCCATGGGCAGTGCCGAATACTTCGCGTTCGGCGCCGTCAGGCTGCTCGACAGCCTGGGAGCCGTCGACTTCATGTGTTTCGGCAGCGAATCGGGCGACATCGAAGGCCTTCAGGCTATTGCCTCAATACTTGCAGACGAACCCGAAGAATACAAGCCCCTGCTTAAGGACCAGCTTTCAGCAGGCCTTTCTTTTCCTGCTGCAAGGCAGAAAGCCCTGTCGGCCTATCTTCGGGGCAAATTCGGCAAAGACCGGCTTACCCGGCTGATGAAAAGCTCGAACGACATCCTGGGCGTGGAATATCTCAAGGCGCTGATCCGCCTAGGCAGCAAAATACAGCCTGTCACGATAAACAGGATCGGCAGCAGTTACAACTCGACGGAACTCAGCGGCAAATTCAGCAGCGCCACATCCATCAGAAAGATCATCAGTGTCAACCAGTGGTGGTATGCAAAAAAGCTCATCAAGTCCTCCATGCCCACAGAGGCTCTTTCCGTGCTGGAGCGTGAGATCGAGCTCGGAAGAGGCCCCGTTTTTCCCTCTGGTTTCGGGTCCACGATCATATCGCTGATCAGACGCACGTCCGCCGAGGAACTCAGGAAACTCCCGTACATGGAAGCCGGCCTTGAGAACAGGATCAGGCTGGCTGCCGAAAAATCAGGCACATATGAAGAACTGGTCAACAGTATAGCAACCAGGCGATATACGGCTACAAGGGTCCAGAGGATACTGTTCAGCCTGCTGATCGGCCTTGACAGCGGCAAATTCGGATATTTCAACAGCATCGGCGGGCCGGCGTACATCAGGATCCTCGGGTTCAACAATACAGGCAGGAAGCTGCTTTCCTCCATCCGTGGAAAGACGATGCTGCCTCTCATCACAAAAACCGCTGATTTCATAAATTCAGACATCCCTGGCGTTTCAGAAATGCTCGAACTTGAGTCCAATGCCACGAACCAGTACGTCATGGGTTACGAAAACCCTTATCTCAGGTCATCCGGAAGTGAATTCACACATAACGTCATAAATATAGATGCTTCTCCAAAAAACGATTAAATAAATTACAAATGTCTTTTATTTTTTGCCGGAATGCAGGAATTTTACAGGACACATTGAAATAGGTATATATAAACATGATGGAGGTGTCCTTATGAAACATCTGACCAACGCAGCAAATTTCACTGTGAGGAACTGGATGCTCATCATCCCTGCGTTTGCGCTGCTGGCGATTTCTTACATAATCCAGGCCCTTGCAGGGATATCCGGCGGTTCTTCGTTTTCCATGGAAAGCCAGTACGGTTTTGGAAGCGCTGGCGACGTGTTCAAAACGCTTCTCGGCTTCCTGGCAACGTCTGCCCTGGGCGGCAGCATCATAACGCTCATCGCACAGTTGGTCTACCAGCCTGTCAACTATGGGCTTGCAAACAAGGGGATCGAGACAGGCAATGCTGCCCTGGCTGATACAGGGGCAGCGATAACCGAAAATCTTGCAAAGTTTATCATGTTCATCATCGGGAAAATCGTGCTGTATATCGCCCTGTGCATAGCAGCGTTCCTTCCTGTACTCCTGCTCAAAGGTTTTGGTTATATCCTTCTCCAGATTTTTGACATCGTACTGCTCACACTGATAAGCCTCTGGTTTCCCGCTATGGTTGTTGACGGTCTTGACGTGGTCAGTGCGCTCAAAAAGTCAGTCGAAATAGTCAGGACCTGCTTCCTGACGGTATTCGGCATTACATTCCTGATCGGGCTGATCGCTCTTGCAGCAACGATGATACTTGGCTTGATCCCAATAATCGGCATTATATTGACAGCCGCTGTCGCAGCAATAATGCAGTTCGTCATGGCGGTATTCTACCTTCTGCTTTACCGCGAAAAAACGGGAAAAGCGGCGGCATGACGCAAGTAAGTCAACATGGAGGACGGGGATGCTGGTTTCAGCATCCCCCTTTTTCATGCGGCTTATACATGTTCCTGCTTTCACGGCTCATGGACTGACGCCGGACACATCGACCGGCCCGGAACCCCTTGAAACTTGAATAACTGTATACAGTATGGTAAAATACTCAAAAACTAAAGGAAGGCTTAAATAAAAAGGAAGGTAGCTATGGCAGACAACGTATTCGATACTTTGAAGGAAAGGGGCTTCATCGCCCAGCTGACTCATGAAGAAGAGATAAAGGATCTTCTCACCAACAACAGGGTCACATTTTACATAGGATTCGATCCGACCGCAGACAGCCTGCATGTAGGCCATTTCCTGCAGCTGATGGTCATGGCTCACATGCAGAGGGCAGGCCATAAGCCGATCGCCCTGATTGGCGGCGGTACGGCAATGATCGGTGATCCGTCAGGCCGGACCGATATGCGTAAGATGATGACGCGGGAAACGATAAACCACAACGCTGAAAAATTCAAACTCCAGCTCTCGAAATTCATCGATTTTTCCGACGGCAAGGCCATCATGGTCAACAACGCCGACTGGCTCCTGGACCTGAACTATATAGCGTTCCTGCGCGAAATCGGCGTCCACTTCTCGGTAAACAGGATGCTGACCGCCGAATGCTTCAAATCGAGGCTTGAAAGGGGCCTGACTTTCATCGAATTCAATTATATGCTCATGCAGAGTTACGATTTTCTCGTATTGAACAAGGAATACGACTGCTGCATGCAGCTCGGAGGAGACGACCAGTGGTCGAATATCCTTGCCGGCATCGACCTGATAAGGCGTGTGGAAGGCAAACAGGCATACGGCATGACGTTTACGCTTCTGACAACCAGCGAGGGCAAAAAGATGGGAAAAACGGAGAAAGGCGCTCTCTGGCTGGATCCCGAAAAGACTTCCCCGTATGATTTCTACCAGTACTGGAGGAACGTCGATGACGCTGACGTCATAAAATGCCTTAAGCTCCTTACGTTCCTGCCTATGGACGAAATAAACAGGCTGGCGCAGCTGAGGGACGAACAGATCAACGAAGCCAAGAAAGTACTGGCTTATGAGGTCACGAAACTCGTGCACGGCGAAGATGAAGCGATGAAGGCAAAACAGCTTGCAGAAGCACTGTTCGGCGGCGGAGGCAGCACAAGCGACCTTCCCTCGACCCCGGTCACACTCCAGGAAATCGAGAACGGAATAAACATAGTTGACCTGCTTCTCCGGACCGGGCTCGTGCCGTCGAAAAGCGAGGCCCGCAGGCTCATACAGCAGGGAGGAATATACATCGAAGGCAGTCAGGTCACTTCAGCTGACCATATGATCAGCAAAGATGCGTTCACAAACGGCGAGATGCTGATCAAAAAAGGCAAGAAGACTTATCACAAAGTCGTGATTTCGTGATGAAACCTTGGTGATTGGAGGTCCTCGATTGGAAATACTGATTGCAATATCTGAAAACCTTCAGAAGGGAAAAGCCAATGCCGTGAAGGAACTAGTCCGGGAAGCGCTGGACAAAGGCATCTCCGCCGAAGAGATCCTCGAAGGGGGGCTCATCAGCGGGATGGACATAATCGGGACGAAATTCATGAACAATGAAATATACGTGCCGGAAGTCATGATAGCTGCGAGAGCTATGACCGCCGGAATGGAAGTGCTCAGGCCGGCGCTTGCTGGTGCCGGAGTCAAATCCAAAGGCAAAGTCGTGATCGGCACGGTAAAGGGCGATCTGCACGACATCGGCAAAAATCTCGTCAAAATGATGATGGAAGGAAAGGGCATCGAGGTCATCGATCTTGGCACCGATGTGCCCGCAGAGCGGTTCATTTCCGCCGCCGTGGAACACGGTGCCCGTATCATAGCATGCTCAGCATTGCTCACCACAACTATGCCCGAAATGAAAAAGGTGGTCGAACTGCTTAAGGAAAAAGGCCTCAGGGACAAATTCACCGTTATGATAGGCGGCGCTCCCGTCACAGACGGATACAGGCAATCCATAGGCGCCGATATTTACACGCCTGACGCCGGATCCGCAGCAGAGGCAGCGGCCAGGGTATATACCGGGTAAAACCTGGTGCCTGGCACCAATATCATGGGGGCATTCCCCGCAGAAAAAGAAAAGTGACATTCCTCCGCCAGGAAGTATTCCTTATTGCAGGGGAATGTCACTCGTTTTTCAGGGACACTCTTAACGGGAAAATTAAGAGGACACGCTTCCGTCACATAGGAATACCCCTTGCTGAGGAGTATCACCTTTACCTCAATGAGTTTCCTCTTACCTTTTATATCTCCATTATAATTGGCAATATCATCGGTTTGCGCTTTGTTTTCTCATACAGGTATTCCCTGAGATCGTTCTTTATGACATTCTTCTTGGCGGCCCAGTCGTTGGCCCTCTTCCCTTCCAGCTTCGACAGGGTCTGCTTGATGATCTCACGCGCATTTTCCATCAGGTCTTCCGATTCCCTGACATACACGAACCCCCTGGAAATGATATCGGGACCTGCAATGATCTGACCGGATTCCTTTTCAGTCGTTATGACCACGACGATCAGTCCGTCCTGCGAAAGCAGTTTCCTGTCCCTCAGCACTATGCTGCCGACATCGCCTACTCCCAGGCCGTCAACGAGTATCCTGCCAGATGTGACACTGCCGTTGATTTTCGCTGAATCCGGCGTAAGTTCAAGTACCTGGCCTATTTCCATCACGAAGATGTTTTCAGGCGGCATCCCCATTTTTGCCGCCAGGTTTGCATGCTGTTTCAGGTGCCTGTATTCACCATGTACCGGCATGAAGAATTTGGGTCTGACCAGGCTGTGCATCAGCTTCAGTTCCTCCTGGCAGGCATGCCCTGACACATGCACGTCCGCCAGCGATTCATATATCACATCAGCACCCTTTTTGAACAGTTCGTTTATGACTTTGAATATGGACTTCTCATTGCCAGGTATCGGCGATGCGGAAATTATGACAAGATCGCCAGGCTCGATCTCCACTTTCTTGTGTTCGTTCACCGCGATCCTCGACAATGCGGCCATCGGCTCTCCCTGGCTGCCGGTCGTCAATATGACCATTTTTTCAGGCGGATACTTGTCTATCATGTCCACGTCTACCATCATTCCGTCCGGCACGTTGAGGTACCCCAGTTCCATTGCCACATTGACGACGTTCATCATGCTCCTGCCTACTACTGTGACCTTCCGGTTGAATTTATAAGCGGCGTCTATAGCCTGCTGCAGCCTGTGGACATTGGATGCGAAACTTGCAACGATGATCCTGCTCCTTGCATCCATGAAAATATCTTCGAACGTTTCGCCGACTGTCCTCTCGGACATAGTATAACCCGGACGCTCCGCGTTGGTGCTGTCGCACATGAGGAGCAGCACGCCTTTCCTGCCGAGGTCGGCAAGCCTCGCCAGATCCGTTGTTTTGCCTTGTATTGGCGTGTAGTCGATCTTGAAGTCAGACGTATGGACAATGACGCCAACAGGCGTATGCAGCGCCAGGGCGACCGAATCGGCAATGCTGTGGGTAGTCCTTATGAATTCCACCTTGAAGGATCCAAGCCGTATGGTATCGCCTGGCTCCACGCCGATCAGCTTTGCCGACGACAGGATCCCGTGCTCCTCCAGCTTGTACTTCAGCAGTCCGAGCGTCAGCCTTGTGCCATATACAGGCACGTTTATTTCCTTGAGGAAATACGGCACTGCGCCGATATGGTCTTCATGGCCGTGTGTAAGTACTATACCCAGGACTTTTTCCTTATTCTTTGTAAGGTAAGATATGTCCGGTATGACATGATCTATACCCAGCATATCATCTTCAGGAAACGAAAGGCCGCAGTCGACCACAAGTATTTCGTCCCCGTATTCGAAAACCGTCATGTTCTTGCCTATTTCCTGCAATCCTCCAAGGGGGATCACTTTCAGCTTTTGTTTGCTTTTTGTCACGATATAACCTCCGTAATAGCTCTTTGCCTATATAAATGATTCCACCATTATGAATATTTTCAACAATTCATCGTGCAATATATACAGGTTTTTCAGCCGCAGTAGTCCATGCGCCGAAATGTGCCGCTCTGCCACCACTTTACCTATTATAGCACTGTATGCATTATTTGCAAAATACTTCTTGCAATATGGATTCAACACCTTCCTTTTTTCAGGGAAAAATAGGTCTTTATTCTTATTGACATAGGAAATTTGTACTAGTATAATGTAACTACTCGTTTACGAAACGACTCTCTTTTGTTTTACCCGGATCAATATTATTTTGTGAGTATGGGGCCCGTAAGGGGCTCTATATTACTTTTCAGGGATTTTTCAAATCGCGGTGTCAAGGCAAAATAGTTTTAAAAAAACTATTGCATTCTCCATGGACATTGTGCTATAATAACCACTGTCGCAAGCGTTGCGGGATTGTGTAATGGTAGCACTACTGACTCTGGATCAGTCTGTGAGGGTTCGAATCCTTCTCCCGCAGCCAACTAAAACTCACAAACGAAAGGATACGCA
>Ga0209508_1000953_pt1 | contig 24743 bp, 18 predicted proteins | sample AD_UKC129_MetaG_FD_184427 | JGI IMG/M metagenome (GOLD analysis project Ga0209508, IMG submission 184427) | Active sludge microbial communities of municipal wastewater-treating anaerobic digesters from Canada - AD_UKC129_MetaG (SPAdes) (version 2) | ecosystem: Engineered > Bioreactor > Anaerobic... | reverse complement strand
CGTCCGACGGCCAAAGTCACAGTGGCGAGCCCTATCGGAGTTCCTACCCAGGTCAAAACAACACTTATAGCTCCGGTTCGTCGGCAGGGACAGAATCCTCCTATGCCTATTCTGGGCGGGAGAGCACGCGATCAGACTGGTCGTACGGACCATCCTCTCCCTACGGCAGGGATACTAGCGAAATAACTAATTCCATGGCAAACAGCAGAAATGAGGGCCCCTCTTATGGCGGCGGTTCGTCTTGGGACTCCACTTCCAAAGCCTCGAGTGCCGCAAGTGAATATGGGTACGCTTCCTCCACTTCTGACTACGGATACAACTCCTCTGGTTCCGATTACGGATATAACTCCTCCGGCTCTGGCCACGCGTCATACTCGTACGATAGCCAGAAAGGTCAGCAACCTTCGGGCGAATCGTATCGTCAAGAGAGTAACTCGTTCGCCTCTGATGAAAGAAGGAGTACCGCTCAAGGGGGTTATGCCACGGCTGGAGAAAACAATAAGCGTAACGGCGAACGTTCACGTGACAACAATTTTGCCCGAAATTCTTCGTCGGGCTATGACAGCTCACAATCGCCTTATGGGTCGGAAGAAGATAACGTCCCGCCGTATTCTTACGGCTTGGAACGTACCGGAATATCCGAGTATGCGGCTGGGAACGATTCGTGGGGTTCAGAAGATGGTACGCCGGCCGGCGGTCTATCGTCCACGAACTCGTTGCGGCGAGATCGGCAAAATTCGCGAAGCTACACGGCGAGTATCAATACCGGATCAAATTCAACGAAGTCATCGGAGAGGGACGACTCCGACGAGGATCGGTATTCATCACCCGATCAATCAGATCTTTCCAAAACTATCTCCCCGAAACAATCTAACAACTCAGCCTCCACCGGCTCGTATTCCGGATACTCGGCCATCCCTGTCTATGACGAAGACGACAACGGTTCCCGCAATCGCGGAAGTGCCACAACAGCCTCCAAAGGCTCATCTTCTTGGGACACGAACTCGGATCACAGCGGTACTTCCTCCGAGGACGGTGACCGCGGTGGGTCGGCGTCTCGTTCAAGCGGTTCCAATTCCCGGTCCTCGTGGGATCAATCCGGGACGTCGTATCGTGAGTCCAATTCTGGAACTTCCGGCTCAGGAAACTCGTCCCCGAAAGGCTATCAAGGAGGTAAAAAACCTCGCAGCTCCAGTTCATCCCATTGGGATGGATCCGAGGAACATTCGAGCAATTCCTGGAGCAGTAGCAGTTCAGGACGCGCAACGTCCCGGAACTCTTCGGAGACGGGTACCAGTGATTCCCTGTCTCACGGAGCATCATTGTCGAGTTCAGCCGGCAATTCTGGCAGCACAACCGCCGAGAATGGCAATTCCGCGGATGATGCTGAGCAAGCGTCGAAAGGCCAAGAGCGTGCAAATGCTAGCAGCACCGCAAGCGAGCCAACCGAGAAGCAACCTTCGCCTACAAAAACAACACCGGGCTGGGAAAGTATGATCGGCATTGCCGGTTTGCTCATCCTCTTCATTCAGAGCATGCGTTGGCTCAGCCTCTTGTACGATCGAAGTTACTACCAGCGGCGGCGGAGCTATCGACCCGTCCGGCGGCGGACGACGTGGACGCCGACCACTCCGCCCGCATATCGGTGGTACTATTGAACGACCATGCTCACTTCTCCTGATTTTCTCTGGCCGAGAAACTAGAATAACCGTTAAGAGGTATTTCCGCAAACCCATACAACCGAGCACGACGCGGAAAATAACGATCTTTTTCCTGTGCACGTGCCAGTCGGCTGTGGTGCCTTATGACACTCCTTTACTATGATCCTTTCTTCTTACAGCACGAGACCGGAGCCCACCCGGAGCGGGCCGAGCGGATCGCTGGGGTGTTGGAAGCCTTTGAAGATCAGAAACTTCTCCAGCAATGCCGGCGTCCCACATGGAAAGCGGTCTCCCGAAGTCGGCTCACATTGATCCATTCGCCCCGATATATCGACGAAGTCTGGGCTGTGGCAAAATCGGGTGGAGGTGATTTGGATCATGACACGATATGCAGTCCCTCGTCGTATGATGTAGCACTTTTCGCGGCGGGAGCTGTTTGTGATGCCGTCGAGCGCGTTGTCCGTGGCGAAGATCGCCGTGCGCTTTGTTTGATTCGTCCTCCGGGTCACCACGCCCTGCGCGAGCGTGCGATGGGGTTTTGCATCTTCAACAATATCGCTATTGGCGCGGCGGTCGCCATCTGGGAATTGGGGCTGGAACGTGTCCTGATCGTCGATTGGGACATTCACCATGGAAACGGCACTCAGGCAGCATTTTGGGAGGACCCACGTGTGGGATTCCTCTCGATTCATCGCTATCCGTTTTATCCGGGCACCGGAACCGAGGACGAAATTGGCGAAGGACTAGGTAAAGGTTATACAAAGAACATTCCCGTAGCATATGGGATCTCCCGCGTCGATTACCGGGAAACGTTAGCACAGGCCTTGGAAGAGTTTGCCGCCTTTGTGAAACCGCAACTTGTCCTTCTCAGTGCGGGCTTCGATACCCACCGGCTTGATCCCATTGGGAATCTCGGCCTCGAAACCGAAGATTACGAACCGCTCACGGCAATGGTGCTGGATATCGCCGATACTTATGCGGAAGGTCGATGTATCAGCGTCCTCGAAGGAGGGTACAACCGCCTGGTCACGCCAGAGTGTCTTTCCGTGCACCTTCGTACGATGCTCGAACGGGATCAAGGGGAACGGGGGCGTTCTGTCTCCGATGATCTCGCCCAGAAGGAGGACACAGACAGAAACACGTGAGGAGACCAGAGCGTGTCGAAACCTCTCTTGGAGTGTCGTGCCATCGTAAAGCGATTTGGGGGAATTCTCGCCCTCGATCGAGTGGACTTTGATCTGTATCCCGGCGAAGTTCACGGATTGGTGGGCAGCAACGGTGCCGGCAAGAGCACGCTCATGAAGATTCTCGCCGGTGCGATTCCCGATTATGAAGGAACAGTACTTCTCGACGGGCAACCGGTCAATTTGCGCGATCCTCACACCGCGTTAAAACTGGGGATCGCCATGGTGTATCAGGAGTTTTCGGGGATCGGGCAACTGTCGGTGGCCGAGAACCTGTTTCTCGGTCGGCAGCCGCTCACGAAATGGGGGATTGTGGATTGGCGGGCCATGGTTTCGTGGGCTGAAGAATATCTCCACGATCTCGGAATCAAGCTCGATGTCTCCCGCCGACTGGATCGCTATCCCCTTGTCGTCCGGCAAATGGTCGAAATCATCAAAGGGGCGTATCGGGGCGCCAGAGTGCTGATCCTTGACGAACCGACAAGTGCCCTCAGCCCTCCGGAAATTGAACGACTGTTCGAGTTGATCCGGCGGCTCAAGTCACGTGGAGTGGCGATGATCTTCATTAGTCATTTCTTGGAGGATACCCTTCGGATCTCCGATCGGGTGACGGTCTTGCGCGAAGGCCGCCGTGTTCTCACACGTCTCTGCCACGAGGTAACCAAGCAAGATCTTGTACGGGCCATGGTGGGGGAACGCTGCGAGGAGATGGCCATGGCCGACCAACAAGTGGTGACCCTACCTCCCCCATCCCAGAATCCACCGGTGTTGGCCGCTGAAGACCTGACACTCCGTGGTGTCTTCGAAGGAATTCGTCTCCAAGTGGCGCCGGGTGAAATCCTGGGACTGTACGGCTTTGTGGGGGCAGGGCATCAGGAATTGGTCCAGGCCGTGGCCGGGGCGCAACTGCCCACCCGTGGGCGCATTCTGCTTGATGGACAGCCGTTGCCCCTGGGTAAACCTCGCGCGGCTGTGCGAAAGGGGGTCGTCTTGGTTACGGCCGACCGTGCCGCCGGACTGTTCATGCGTGGTGAGGTGTACAAGAACGTCACGATGGCCTATCTCGAACAAGCCGTCGGGGAGTGGATCACCGCCCGGCGTGAAGTCATGGCCGTTCAGCCCGTCTTGGAGAGGGTGGCCTGCTCTCCGCCAGACCCTTGGATGAAGGCCGGCCAACTCTCCGGCGGAAACCAGCAGAAGGTGGTCTTCGCCAAATGGCTGTTGGGACCAGTCCGCGTTCTTCTTTTGGAAGAACCAACCCGGGGCATGGATATCGCCGCCAAGGAAGATGTCATGCGATTAGTCCAGGATTTGGCAAAACAGGGCGTGGCCGTGATTTTGGCATCAACGGAGCCGGAGTTGATTCTCCGCTATGCCCACCGAATTATCGTCTTTAGCCGCGGGCGGATCACCGCCAGTTGGGCAGGAGAGACGGTCACCAAACAGGACCTGATGCGGGCAGCATAGTCGGCTGGATCGTCCTTCCCGCGGAAACCTCCACGCGTATCGAACAACTTATAATCGGATCTTATACCAATTCGAGAAGATTTCAGCAGGGTGAAATGCGATGGCCAATTGGCGAGGAATCTTTCGACGTTGGGAACCACAGGATATTGCCCCCGTCGTTTCGCTAGCAGCGCTCATTGTTTTCTTTTCTATAGCTGCCCCCGGCTTTTTTCGCTGGAATACGCTTGTGACGGCCATGCAGCAGGGGGCGGTCTTGGCGATCGTCAGTGCCGGCCTTACCTTTGTCTTGCTTGCTGCCGAGATTGATCTAGCTGTGGGCGCCGTGGCTCTTTGGACGGCCTGCTGTTGTGGGTGGCTCTTTCAAAATTGGGCAACACAAACCACTGAGGGACGTTTTGTCGCTTCTCCCGGCTTTGTCGCCACGGTGATTGTCTTGCCGCTCTTAACCAGCTTGCTTTTGGGAACGCTGTCAGGGTTTCTCACCGTGCAATCCCGGCTGCCAAGTTTCATCATCTCCCTGGCCATGATGTTCATTTCCCAAGGGGCCGCAAGGTATATCACGCGGGGCCAGGCCTTCCGCGTCCCCGAGCTGCTTAACTACGTGGGAAACCGTGGTCTGGAACACGAAGGTCTGACTGTTGTCCCCTACAGTGCCATGTTGGCGGCAGTGATCATGTTGGTCGGCCATATCGTGTTACAGTACACGCGATTTGGCCGGTATGTTTACATGACTGGTGGAAATCGGCAAGCCGCTCGATTGGCAGGTATTCCGACAGGCGTTATTGTGACAGCTTGCCTGGCCATCTCTGCGGTAACGGCCGGGATCGGGGGCTTGGTGAACGCCGGCCGTATGACCAGCGTTACACTCGATCAGAACCAAGACCTCCTCCTCAGTGCCCTGGCCTGCATCGTCCTCGGCGGGACAAGTCTTTTCGGCGGAGAGGGTAGCATGGGCAAGACGCTCGTGGGTGTGGCGACTTTTACAGTCCTCAATATTGGCCTGAACTCGATTCGCCTGGACGATTTCGCCCGTCCCTTCCTGATGGGTGTCATCCTTTTGGCGTCGCTGCTGCTGAATGCGATCCTCTCTCGCAGACAGCAGTGGTCGTGATGAAAAGGCCTCGTATTGTTCACGGACCAGGCATCAGTGACAATGCGAATGGATAAGAGCCTATCCCGTAATCTGTCCTCGCCCGTTCGGCGGGAGAGGGGTCGGGGGTGAGGGTAGCTCGAATCGCTGCCGGTTTTCTCGATGGATTCCGATATTCGTTTGCCCTCACCCCAACCCTCTCCCGGAGGGAGAGGGGGACTTTTTGGAATAGGCTGTAAGTCGGTAACAGGCCTTTGATGAACGGATTACCATGAATCGCGAGAAGACCCCTGCACCTTTCGATGTCACAGAATTGCGGCAACAGTTTCCGGCCTTGTCTCAACGGCGGGACGGTCAGGTGTGCGTTTATTTTGACGGGGCGGCAGGGACGCAGGTTCCGCATCGGGTTGTGGATGCGGTGTGTCGGTACCTCATCGAGACCAACGCCAATCACGGCGGCGTCTTTGCCACAAGCCGGGAGAGCGACGCCATCCTGGAAGCAGCACGCCGATTGCTGGCCGAGTTTCTCGGCACGCCGGATTCGGACACGATCGTTTTTGGGCCCAACATGACAACCTTAACCTTTGCCCTCTCCCGGTCGCTCATGAAGACCTGGAAACCCGGGGACGAAATCGTGGTCACCGATCTGGAACACGATGCCAACGTGACGCCCTGGGTCCTCGCCGCCCGAGAGGTTGGAGTCAACGTTAAGTCGGTGCGGATCAATGCCGCGGATGGCACTCTTGAGTTGGAAGACCTCCACTCAAAGCTGAGTCGCAAGACACGGCTTTTGGCCGTCACATGTGCTTCTAATGCCCTGGGGACGGTAACACCGATTGCCGAAATCGTCCATCTCGCCCACCAGGTTGGTGCCCTTGTCTTTGTCGATGCCGTCCACTACGCACCGCACCGGTTGATTGATGTTATGGCGTGGGACTGCGATTTTCTGGTCTGTTCGGGTTATAAATTCTTTGGGCCTCATGTGGGCGTCCTTTGGGGAAAGCGCGAATGGCTCGTATCGCTGCCCTGCTACAAGGTGCGGCCAGCACCGGATGAGATCCCCTATCGCTGGATGGCCGGCACGCAAAACCACGAAGGAATTGCCGGCTTGCACGCCGCACTTGAGTACCTCATGGAGATCGGTCACCGGGCCCACCCGGAACCGAGTACACCGCGGGAGTGTTTTGCCGCTGCGTTTCGGGCCATCCAAGAGCACGAACAAGAGCTGACCAAGGTCCTGTTGGAGGGCCTGGCCGCGCTGCCTGAGTTCAAAGTTTGGGGCATAAGTGATCTTACGCGACTCCGCGAACGCGTGCCCACGGTGGCCGTCACCCATCGGCGACTCACGCCCAAAGAATTGGCGGAGTTCCTGGCCTTGCGCGGCATCTTTGTGTGGCATGGGAATTTTTACGCACTTCCGGTCACGCAAGCACTGGGTTTGGAACCCGATGGCCTGCTCAGGATTTCGATGGTCCATTACAATACCAAGGAAGAGGTCTATCGGCTCTTGGCTGCCTTCCGCGAGTTGCGCGATTGAACCAAACCGACAAGGCGCGGGGACTCATAGCGAGGCTAGAACGGGGTTTGCGTCGTCCCGGCCGTCCAAGTTTGGCTGTTCCTCGCTTCGGAGCTTTTGGAAGCACTATGGAAGTTGTCCGGCAAAGTGTTTATGACTATCCCAAATATTACGACGTTCTCTTCGGTTCAGACTGGAAAGCCGAGTACGACTTCTTGTGCGACTGCTTTGAATACTATGCCAAGCGTCCGGTCAGACGGGTATTCGAGCCTGCCTGCGGAACCGGAAGATTACTCTTCCGTTTTGCCCAAGCGGGATACGAAGTCGCCGGACTTGATCTCAACGAGAAGGCCGTCGAATACTGTAACCGCAGATTCCAGCGTTTGGGCCTCTCGGCTCATGTCTGGGTCGGCGATATGGCAGATTTTCGCGTTAAGCGCAAGTATGATGCTGCCTTCAACACCATCAACAGCTTTCGTCACCTAACTGACGACAAAAGCGCTATGGGACATCTTGCCTGTATGCGGGAAGCGTTGGCCAAAGGCGGTCTTTACATCTTGGGCTTTCACCTGACCCCCAATCGGCCACCAAAGTGTACCGAGGAATCCTGGGTCGTTCGACGCGGCCACCTTCAGGTCAACTCCTGGATGAAAACACTGAGCCTCGACCGGCAGCGGCGGGAAGAAAAAGTTTACCTTCAGTTTGACGTTTATACGCCCCGTAGATCCTTTCGCATCGTCAACGAGTTCGTCTTCCGCACATACACGTGGCAACAATTCCACAGACTTCTGCAGAGGGTTGGGGGCTGGGAAATTGCGGGCACCCACGATTTTGCATACCGGATTGATGAACCGATCACTGTCGACGATTACACCGAAGATGTGGTGTACGTCTTGCGCCGGGTGTAGGAACTAGCACGACCTCCGTCGCAAGATTGATACACACAAAGCACACCAGCCAAAAAGGATTTGAAACCTGTTTCACTGAGAGGAAAGCATGACATCAGCGCAGCACAGTCAATCGGAACTAGAACGTTTCTTACGAATTGCCGACATGGCCGTCGATGCGGCAGCCGAGGTGCTCCTCACCAAATTCGGTCGGGTGGAAGCTCAATTGAAAGGCTATGCCGACTTTGTGACTGAGGCCGATATGGGTGCCCAACAGGCCGTTGTCGAGATCATTCACCGCGAGTTTCCCCATCACGACTTTCTCGGTGAAGAAGGGAGCCGGGGGGGATCGTCTCAGTCGTCATACCGCTGGATTCTAGACCCTCTCGACGGTACGACGAATTACGTCCACGGTGTGCCCTTTTTCGCCGTCTCGCTGGCTCTCGAGTACGAAGGGCGGCCCATCGTGGGCATTATCTACGATCCTATGCTCCGGGAGCGGTTTACAGCGGTTACCGGCTGGGGGGCACAACTGAATGGTCAACCGATTCGGGTCAGTCACGTCAAACGATTGAGCGATGCCCTCGTCTCCATCGGACTTCCTGCCCGCGTGGTTCCTGATTCGGTGGATGTTCACTGGATGATCCAATCCGCCGTGCATTGCCTATCCATCCGACGGACGGGGTCGGCAGCCCTGAATATGGCCTATCTGGCGGCGGGGCGGTTCGATATCTCATGGGCGCTGACGACCAAGGCTTGGGATGTTGCGGCGGGAGCCATTCTCATCGAAGAGGCAGGGGGCGTGGTCACGGGTCTTGATGGCCAGCCCTTGAATGCCCAGGGTGGGCCGTACGTGGCTGCCGCCAATCGCGATCTACTGGATCAGTTCCTCGCCGTTGTCGGGCCGTTTCGCAAATAGTCACGCTTTGAGTTGCAACCGCCCCTGAGGAACGTTATCCTAAAAGCGCCGCTTGGGATTAGTTCGGCCATGTCCGTTTGATATTTGGTCAGTCACCGACGAGGGAGTCCATGTCTCACGAGCACACCACGCCGCACGGAAAGATCCGTCCGCACTGTTGCCCATGCTGTGATTCGTCAGTTCCGATCAACCTCGGCGAATTCACAAGGCGGACCTTTTTAGGAGGGGCCACTTTGGGCACGGCCCTGTTTGCCGGTCTGACTTGGGCAAAGCTCGCGGAGGAAACGCCTGAGCTGCCCATGCCCCCTGGCAGGCTTCCTCTGAAGGTTAAGCCCGTTTTCCTGTATCACGTGTACCAGCCGCGTCCCCAAACGAGTTGGCGTCCTTGGGGTGGAATTCAGACCGAAGAAGCTGCCGCAGAGGAGGTCAAACGGATTCAGGGCGAACTCGAGAAACTCCAGGCGGCTGCGGACTTCCCCATGGAAATTGCACCGCTCACCGCGACTAAAAACGCCGCGGAATTGGCTCAAATGCCGGATGTCCAATCTGCGGACGTCCTTTTGGTGTATGCCAACGACGGCGATTTGAACGCCATAGCCGCTCTCAAGAAAGACACCATCTTCTTTATCCGACACAAGTCCGGCCCAGTGTATCTTTATTACGAGATCATCAGTCCTCGTTTCCTACGTCAGCACACCGACGAGCTGAAAGTCCCGGGCATGGATAACGACGATGTCGTGATCGACAATTACGATGAAGTTCTCTGGCGCCTGCGCGCGCTTTGTGGGCTGAAAAATGCTCGTAATCAACGGATCATCGCAGTAGGTGGAGCCGGGGCGTGGGCCCAACCCCCGAAGGTGGTTCCCGAACTCGTCAAGAAGATTTGGAACACAGAAATCATTGACCTGCCCTATCCAGAATTGGGCAAGATGATCCAGGCAGCCCGCTCCGATCAGGCGGCCGTGAACCTGGCCAAACGGCGAGCCGAAGAGTATCTCAAGGACCCAATGGTCAAATTGGAGACAGATCGCACTTATGTGGAAAACGCGTTTCTTTTGGATCAAGTTTTCCGCAAGGTGATGGCCCAAGCCAACTGCCGGATGATTACCATCCACGGATGCATGGGAACAATTATGCCGCTGGCCGAAACCACGGCCTGTCTCACGCTGAGCACCCTCAATGATGACGGTTACCTGGCGTTTTGCGAATCGGACTTCGTGGTGATTCCTTCAGGGATGCTCCTCTGTGGAATTTCTGGCTTGCCGCCGTTCCTTAATGACCCGACCTATCCTCACGACAAGATCATCACGCTGGCCCATTGCACGGCCCCACGGAAGATGAATGGCAAGGAGAAGGAGCCCGCGCGACTTCTCACGCATTTCGAGTCGGATTACGGTGCTGCGCCTAAAGTCGAAATGCGGAACGGCCAGGTTGTTACAAATATCCTGCCAGACTTCAAATCGGAACGCTGGGTGGGCCTGCGGGGCGAGATCGTTGCCCATCCTTTCCTGCCCATTTGCCGTTCGCAAATCGATATCAAGTACACCTGCGACGACAAGATCCTGGCCGACAGGATGCCCGGCTTCCACTGGATGACAATCTACGGCGATTACATCCGTGAAGCGGGCTACGCCCTGAAACGGGTCGGCATCAAGTTCGAAGTTCTCGGCTGATGCAATCGAGTCTTTCGACGCTTCTACGGGCCGCACCGTCCTCTGGGCGGTGCGGTCTTTTCTTTAAGAGCAGCTTAAGGTACTGCTATTCCGTGGATGGGGAAATGACCTTTTCCCGCAGATAGACATCGAACCATTCTGCGATGCGTTGCTCGGCCTCATGGGGAACGCTGTGGCCTTGCCGGTGATTCCATAGGCCCAAAGCCGGCCGCTCTGTGTAGATTCGATAGACTTGCCACGCCGATTGCAGATACGGCAGACTTTTTTCACCATCTGCCGAGTCGCCACCAATCAAAAGAAACGCCCGCGGGGCAATGAGGGCCAGGAGCTCATGGTGGTCATGTCCAAACTGTGGCTCGCGAATCTCTGGGCCTAAATACCACGGGGCGTCCCAGTTGGAGAAACTTAGCCCGACACCGCCCTCGCTCGAAACCGTGGCCCTAATCCGCTCGTCGAAGGCCGCTAGGTAGAGCACTTCCTTTCCGCCCAGAGAATGGCCAATGGCCCCGATGCGTTGCCCATCAACACCTGGCAACTGGGTCAGCAAATCAACCGCCGCCATCCCGTCCGCTAACATCTTGCCCATCCCCTTCGAACCGGGAAATGACCGTTGATAGCGGCGAACCTGTGCCTGGTAATCATACGGCGGTCCATCACTCCACAAATAACAACGCGGACATAAGGTCACATATCCCCGCTTGGCCAGTTGAAGGCCAAAGGCCTTCGTTGTTTCCGCCGTTAGCCCGGCCGGTTGGCGGATTGTGTCATTCGTCGTGGAGTGAAAAACGATCACCGCCGGCAAAAGGGTCTTGTTCGATTCTAAAGGATTGGTGTCCTTAGGGAAGAGAAGAAACGCCTCTGTGGGCCAATTACCCGGCGTTTCGTAACGAATCAAACACCGCACCACGCCATCCGTCTCCGCCTTCTCCATGACCTGCATCGTGGCCAAACTGCGGTGGATATCACGCTCAGGCAACTTCAGAAACTCCAACCACCACTTGCGAATACCTTCACGATATGCCCGCCACTGCTCGGCCCTCGCAATGCGAGAGCCATCCGGCCTGACGAGCAAGTTCATGGGAATGTTTTGATCATTGCCCAAAGCCAGTCCCATCTGAACATCGCCGAGCCAAGGGACATGATGAACCGGCGCTACGTCCTGGCCAAAACCTACCGCCGCTTCCCATACCAGAAAAAGACCCCATAAAACCGTCCAAACCAAATCGCCTTTACGTCTGTCTCCGCTTTTATCGAAACTTCTCTCGCACCGGCCAAATGGGGCTTTCACGGCTGCGCCTCCTTAAATAGGACGACGACTCTCGAGCATCGGACGGCCCGAAAACATCTCGCTGGTGCCGGAGCTCTCTTTCCAAGGCATCAACCGACGTGTTATTCAGCGATAGCTGTGCAGAATCTTCTGACGGTAATGATAAAATCTAGCCAAAACGATCTTACACCAAATCTTTGGCCATTCCCTTTGGCAATAACTGCCTACGGATATCGCTTCACTGGGACGTCGTTTTTTTGTTGAGGGCCAGGCGTACTTCGGCCATCTCGAATAATCTTTTCTAAAAGTTTTTTCATGGCCTCAACGCGATCGGAATAACGGTCGGCCAGATTGGCGGTTTCGCCCGGATCATTGTCGAGCTGATATAGCTCAGGGTTTTTGTTCAAGATTAGTTTCCACGGCCCCTCGCGGACGCTAGGGACCCCGCTGCTAGCACAACTGACCGCATGGGGCCGGACAGACCGATTCTCTCCCCGAAACAGCGGCAAAAGACTGAAGCTATCCTCTCCAGCGTTGGGTGGGATGGGAACCTCTAGGATCTCGGCCAACGTGGCAAAGAGGTCGGCTTGATGCACCAATTGAATGCACACACTGCCGGGCGGCACGACCTTCGGCCAGCGAACGATGAACGGAACACGATGGCCCCCTTCGTACACCGATGCCTTATAGTCCCGGAAAGGTCCACTGGAAAAATGGCCCATCTTTTCCAGTGCTTCGGCCCCTGTATAGCGGGCCTTGCCATTGTCACTGGTGAAGATGACAAGGGTTTTGTCGGTCACCCCGATTTCGTCGAGGGTATCCAGCACACGCCCGACCATGGCATCCGTCTCCATCACGAAATCCGCATACACGTTGAGGCCACTTTTTCCCTTCCATGGTTCATTCACCGCCAATGGCTCATGGGGACTCGTCAAAGGGAAGTAAAGCAAGAACGCTTTTCCATCCTTCGCACATTGACGTATGAATTCGCATGCGCGGTCGGTAATTGTTGGAAGGATGTCCCCAAAACGCCAGTCGGGCAAAGCGGGTCCCGGGAGGCTGGCCATCCGTGGTTCGGCGCCGAGAAAACGGTCGGGAAGCAGCACGCTTGGGATTCCCACCGTCCGATCGTTTTTGATGAAACAAAACGGCGGCCAGTTCGGCACATCGGTGCCAAAGTACTCGTCAAATCCCCGTTCCGTTGGGCCACCCGGTATTCGTTGGGAAAACACCCTCTGCCAAGCTTCTACCTGTTCCTTGGTTGGTGGTGGCGTTTCTTTCTGGTTGCGGGCAACACGAAAATACTTCATCTCCTCGGCAGGGATAGGCCAATCCCAGCCCAAATGCCACTTACCAAAACAGGCCGTGCGGTACCCACGGGCCTTGGCCAACGTGCCGATCGTCATCCGGTCGGGAGCAATAAGCGGTTCCCCAAACACGTTCACAATCCCTGCTTGAAGCCGGGTCCGCCAGTGATAGCGTCCCGTCAGCAGCGTGTAACGGGAGGGAGAACAAACGCCACTGCTGGAATGCGCATCGGTAAATCGCATCCCCTCTTTGGCAAGCCGATCGATGTTGGGGGTCGGGATCTTTCCTCGGTCCGGATTATAGCTGGATACATCTCCGTACCCGAGGTCGTCCGCAAGAATCACCACAATGTTTGGATTATCGACGCCATCGGCGGCGAACACGGCCCCGGACAAACAGATCGTTATCAGGAGAGCGGCGGCGAGAAGGTCAATGCCCATTCGGAAGGCCTCGGGCCCTCTATCCCACCGCATACGATACCGCAACTTCGACAAACCCGGCCTCATGGCGCTACCTCCCCAGAAATGCCTATTCCAAAATGGTCAAGAAATTCGCCTATTCTGTTTCAAGCTTCTCTCACCACACAAAGGCCCACCGCATCTCATCACGCAGCGGAACCAACATGATTTGGGCCGCGTTTACGTAATCCCGCTGACGGCCCTCTTGAAGGAGCCCCCCCGGGCCGAATGGTAATTCCCCTCAACCTTTACCGAAAACACCGATCTGCTTGAGGCATGGTTCAGTGTTGCCAACAGCATATCCAAACGGATACGCAAAATAAAGAGACCGGGGTTTTCGCCTGTGGTTGATCCTTCAGTTGGCCTGTAACAAAAAGTATCCCAACGCCGCCGGCTTTACGACGACCATACGCGATGTATGGGGACGCGCCGTGGTCTCCAGTGCGTTAGCGATTGATGCCTCATGATTTCCCAGGGCAGGACAACGCGTGGCTCTCCGGGGTGAGGAACCTAAGGGAATCACTTTCCATACCCGACGTGTGAACGGGCTATCGCGCTGAGCGTGCGGCAAACGCTGGGCTTTTAACCGCCAAACAATTCGCCGCGTTTCCACGCGCCCGCACGACCGCTGTCTCACATCCAGCACGTTCCCGAACCCATTTGTGAAGGGCAACATGGGGTTTTCTCCTTAGATCGGGACGGAGATTTTCGTGGCCGCACGGCGAAGTGTTTGATGAGTTGTATCTCACTCGCTTCGCCGCGCATGAATGTGTCCGTCCCAGTACAATAAAAGTGCAGGGTAGCAGGGGAGAATTGGGGTGCAAGAATGATGGTTTTCTGAACACATCCGACGATCATGGGCCAACGGAAACCCTGCGAACGAGGTGTGCGTCCAAACATCTGTGGAGCATGTTTTTTGCAAGGGTCACCATCATGACGGCAGACAAAGGATTACCACGAAAGTCACGGCGAATTGTCCGTCGTCCGGCAACGCGATTTCCCCATCTTTTGAAACGCATGCGGCAGCGATTGTTGGACCGCCCCAAGAAGGGACGAGCAACCTGAGGCAACGCGTGAGCGTGTGATGGTGCGTTGAGCAACTTGGCGGCAACTTCGGCAAAGGATGATCCATGGGATATCGAACACTGCGCGAGTGTGTCAAAGATTTGCTAGCAACCCGGCAGATGATCCGCATCGACGTGCCAGTTGACCCTGATCTTGAGGCCGCCGAGATCCAGCGGCGCGTCTTCCGTGCGGGGGGGCCGGCGCTGTACTTCGCCTCGGTGCGAGGGTCGCGCTTCCCCATGGTGAGTAACCTTTTTGGGACGATGGAGCGAATCCGCTATATCTTTCGCGATACGCTGGATCAGTTGTCCAAACTCGTGTCGCTGGGCTTGGATCCCTCCGACTGGTTGCGGCGACCAAGGCTTTTTCTGAAGGTGCCGTGGTGGGGATGGAAGGCCTGGCCGAAGGTCGTTAGCGGCGGCCCTTGCTTGAAACATGAAATCCGATTGCAGCAACTTCCCAAGGTCCGTTCCTGGCCCAATGACGGCGGGGCGTACATCACCCTCCCGATCGTTTACACAGAGGACCCCACGCAACCAGGTTTCGCCCATTCGAATCTGGGGATGTACAGGATTCAAATCACCGGGGGAAAATATGACCCGGAGTGTGAGGTCGGATTGCACTATCAGATTCACCGCGGAATTGGCATTCATCATGCGCGTGCCATTGAAGCCAAGCAGAAACTCCGCGTCAATGTCTTCGTGGGTGGGGCACCTGCCATGACGGTTGCCGCCGTCATGCCACTTCCCGAAGGGATGAGCGAGCTATTCTTCGCTGGGCTTTTGGGCGGACATCGTATTCCCATGATTCGCCGGAAAGGGGAACTCCCGATCTACGCCGAGGCCGATTTCGTTCTCACCGGCTATATTGAACCCAAGAAACTACTGCCCGAGGGACCTTTCGGTGACCACCTGGGGTATTACAGCCTTGTGCACGATTTTCCGGTGATGCATGTAGAGCACGTGTACCATCGCCCAAATCCCATTTGGCCGTTTACGGTCGTGGGGCGACCACCCCAAGAGGATTCGATGTTTGCCCAGTTGATTCACGAGCTTGTCGGTCCCGTTATTCCTAAAGCCATCCCAGGTGTGCGGGCCGTCCATGCCGTCGACGCCGCCGGGGTCCATCCTCTCTTGTTGGCCATCGGTAGTGAGCGATATACGCCATACGACGAACGAAAACGGCCACAAGAATTGTTGACATTGGCCAATGCCCTGTTAGGACACGGCCAGTTGTCATTGACCAAGTACTTGTTTATTGTCGCCGGCGAGGATAACCCCGATCTGGACGTCCACGATGTGGATGACTTCTTCCGACATGTTTTAGAACGGGTGGATTGGCGGCGGGATGTGCATTTCCAAACCTGCACGACGGTGGATACGCTGGATTACACAGGCGGGGCATTGAACCAGGGCTCAAAAGTGACCATTGCCGCAGTGGGAAAACCGCGACGCACGCTTCCCGTCGCGCTCGATTCACGAATCAAGATTCCCGAAGACCTGGGGTTTTCCGATCCTCGGGTGATGTTGCCCGGGATCCTGGTGATTCAAGGTCCTCCCTACCGCCGCAACGAAAAAGGGGAAGACGAATCGATCCGGCAGTTTTGTGCACGGTATTCTCGGCACGATGCGGTCAATCTTTTCCCTCTCATTGTGATCGTGGATGATAGCGAGTTTGCCGCCCGAACGCTGAACAACTTTCTCTGGACAACCTTCACCCGAAGCGATCCCGCCGGGGATATTCACGGCATTGAAGAATTCGTATCGAAAAAACATTGGGGATGCCACGGTTCGTTGGTCATTGACGCGCGGGCCAAGCCGGAACACCCGCCGCCTCTGGTCGAGGATCCCGAAGTTGTCCGCCGTGTCGAGGCGCTGGCCGCCCCGAGCAAACCACTCCACGGCATCATATGAGCCTCATGTCATTCCCCGGCCGCATCAAGGTCCGTCGCTAACCCTATGCGCAATTGGTGAGTTACCCGCGACAAACAAGCTTGCACGCCCCACATGTTCTGTGAAACCGATCGCAGGAAAAGTCTGTCTCGGGTTGAGCGCGCCGTGTAAATCGCCTTTTTTGATTACAGCCACCCGGTAGATCATCCTCTGCCGAGGATAGAAAAGAAAAACGACCGCATCCATGGTCTTGAATGCGGTCGGAATAGCCGGTGGTCAATGATACCGGTCTTGACTCAGTTCTGCCGTGCGGCCTCTACTTCGCCGGGCGATGGCGTGCCCACAGAGCGTTCGCCACTGTTCATCACAACCCGGTTAGCCTGAGCTACCACCTGAATTGCCGCGCGCATCTCCTCAGGTGAGAAGTACGGACGGCGTAACCCGATGGCAGTCCGGATTTCTTTTCGGGCCAACTCCTCGAGACTCAAACCATTTTGGAAATGCCAAGCCGCGGCCTGGGCAACGCGCTGCGGAATCGTTCCCGAAGCCAGCATCTTCAGAACTTCATTCACCTCGGGGCACTTGGCATACGATTCGATGGGCTTGATCTCATAAGGGATGCGTGGATTGGGATCTGGCTTTCCATGATCAAGGCAAACGATGGGGATCTTCGCCTGAACCACCTTCTCAGCAGGGACGTTCCACATCCCGCCACCATAACCACCATAGCCACCCCCGTATCCACCGTAACCCCCGCCAAAGCCACCACCGAATCCCTGGGCACCACCGCCGTAGCCTCCACCACCATAGCCACCCCGCCCTCGTCTGCCGCCATAGCCCATTTCACCCCCAATGCCGCCAAATTGTGCTAGCACCGGGACACCGGCAAACGTTTCTGGCATACGGATCGTCAATGGTTTGTCCGTCTTGTTCTTGACAACCACGTTGCATTCCGTGGAATCCTTGGGGATCAGCTTGACCTCAACGAGCTTCTGGTCAATCGCGGCAAACAGATCAATCGTTTCCGCTGTTGCAACCGGAGCCGGCGGATTCTGATTCTTTACCACTGGATCCGCTCCGAGTAACCACGTCGCCGAAAGGCCCAAAAGAAACGCACCGACGAGAGCGGCGATCCGCCACATGGAACGACTCATGGTAATCCCTCCTCAAGTGACCCAATAACTGGGCTCGTCTTTTTCACAAAACCTCTTCCTCTTTCAGCGTAATCAAAAAAATCGGAAAAGCAATGCAAAACAACGAAAGTTTGCCAATTTGCACCCGGCTCTCGGCCAAAGGGCCTGCTTAACCTTTCGACGCCGAAGTTCTGGTACAAGTTTCGCGTGCCGGGGTTACCCCTCTCATTGGTTACTCTATATAACCCTTTGGCCAGGTGTAACATGAAGGTACCCAGGATTCATTGGGGACTTCCGCATAGCGTCCCTTATGGTTGGGGCTTGCAAACCGCTTATCAAGCGTCAAAGATAATGACCGGTTTGGCAGTGCATTTATTTTAGAGCCCATCCCATAATCTCCCCTCGCCCGTTCGGCGGGAGAGGGGGCGGGGGTGAGGGTGGCTTGAATCGGTGCCGGTTTTCTCGATCGATTCCGATGTTCGCTTGCCCTCACCCCAACCCTCTCCCGGAGGGAGACGGGGCTTTTTGAGATGGGCTCTTAGCCAGCCAAACAACTCATCCTTTTGGGAGAACTCGTGTACCCAAGGAAATTGTCGGCGAAATCGTCCAACACGGTAACCTTCTACTGGGAGGGGAATGCCTTGAGTCAATCAACGCGTCGCACGTTTTTGAAGGTCTCGGCGGGGATTTCTGCTTCCACCCTGACCGCCCGCCAATACGCGCGGGCATGGGAGGCCAATCGTCGCTTGGTGATTGGGATCATCGGCTGTGGGGGACGGGGCGGAGGCCTTGCCCAGGCATTTGCCGAGATTTCCGACATCGCCTATGTCTGCGACCCCGACCGTTCCCGCTGCGAGCGCTTACAGGGGGCAGTGAAAGCCAAGAAAGCTGTCACCGATCCGCGGCAGGTCCTCGATGACCGATCCGTCGATGCCGTGGTCATCGCAACGCCCGACCACTGGCACGCACCCTTGGCCATTTTGGTCTGTGAGGTAGGTAAACACGTTTACGTCGAAAAGCCCTTGAGCCATAACTTCCGCGAGAGTCAGCTCCTTGTCGAGGCTGCCCGGCGGGCCAGGGTCGTCGTACAGCACGGCACGCAGGCGCGATCCAGCCCTCTCATTAACAAAGCCATTCAACTGTTGCACACCGGCGTGATTGGAGACGTCCTGGTAGCCAAGGCGTGGAATGTGCAACGCCGTGTCAACATTGGGCACGAGCAGCCCTCAGAACCGCCGCCCGGTGTGGATTACGACATGTGGGTAGGACCTGCCGAGTTTGTGCCCTTCCAAAAGAATCGTTTCCACTACACATGGCACTGGTGGTACAACTTCGGCACGGGAGACATCGGCAACGATGGTGTGCATGAGCTTGATTATGGCCGATGGGGATTGGGGGTTTCGGGTTTGCCGAATCATGTCATGGCAGAAGGGGGAAAGTACTTCTTCGACGATGACCAGGAGTTTCCCGACACCGTGACCTGCGCCTTCGAGTGGACAGGCGACGGAAAAATTGGAAACAAACGGCAATTGATTCTCGAAATGCGTATCTGGTCCACCAATTGGCCGTACGGCGAGGAAAATGGCGTCGAATTTTACGGCACCGAGGGCCGAATGGTACTTGCCAAGGACAGGAAGATAGAAATCTACGGAGAACGTGACCGCTTCCGCGATGACATCAAACTGGATGACCTCCCGCAGATGCCGCCCAGTCATCAAGCCGATTTTGTCGAGGCGATCCGCACAGGAAAAAAGCCCACCGCGGATGTCATTGAAGGGCACCATTCCGTTGCCCTAACCCATCTGGCCAATATCGCTGTGCGTGTGGGGCGGGCTCTGCGGGTCGATCCTCAACGGGAAACAATTATCGGTGATGAAGAAGCCAGCCGGCTTTTGCGACGAAACTACCGAGAAGGTGGCCATTGGGCGATTCCCAAGGGCCTGTGATCGAGTTGTCCAAAGCCCACAGTTAGACCGAATGACATCACGCCTTTTGGGGAGATGCTGAGCCGCTTCAATTACCGTCCAGGCCCAACCGCCCCGACGGCAATTGTTCGCAGGATGACAATCGGGCAGCGATATCCTGGCTTTAGGGTTTGATCCGCAAGGCACTGGCCAGCTTTGTTCGATATTCATCGAGATTGAGGGGATTCCACTCGTTGAGCCGCGTCACGCCTGCCGGTTGAATCATGTCAATAAACGGCTGGAAACGTACCTTGGCCAGGGAGCCGAGCGGTTCCTTATCGGGGGCCGTGCGGGCACGCTCCAGGATAGCATAATCCACACTCATTCGACCGATGCGGACCCGTTTGAGGAGCGTAGGGTCATCCTTGACGGCCTCTTCAGCAGCCTGCCATAGTTGGTCGGCCTCCACCAGCAACTCGTCGGTCAAATGGTTATGGGTGGGTGGAATCCAGATGCTACAGTGAATGTTCTCTTTCTCAACACGATCGTGGAGCAGATCGATATACTTCCGAATCAGGGGGGCGGCGGCTCCGTAATATCCTTCGAGGAATTCGTTCATGGCAAGGTTCTCGTCGTAATCAGGATTCCAGAGGAACTTGGCCGTCATGTAACCACCGAGGGCCGCCAATTCGCTGTTCGGCGTGTTGTAGGTATCCTGCTCAAAGATACCTTTCACGTTGTTTGCCACAAATAGTTTGATGTTATCGTTACGGACCCGCTGGTTGGGAAACGGCAGATAATAGTGCCGAAAATCGGTGACATAATCCCAGACCCAGAGCCGGTTCCCGATCTTGGCCCAGCCTTGAAGGTCTTCCACAAATGCCCGATTGGCCGGTAAATCGCAAGTCGCCAAAGGATGCGAAAAGCAACATTCGATGGAACACAGCCGGATAATCACATTCGGTCGGGGACGCATTGTTTTCGGTGGTTTGCGTGTCCACTGATAGGCCAAGGTCTCGATGGCCTTGTCTGGATAACGTTTTTCGACAGCTTCAGCCACGCGGTTAACCATTTGAAGGACGGGGGCGATTTGGCTCTCTTCGGCCTTGGCGAGGGCTTGACAGTTTTCACATTCACAATAGTTGTACCAATCGTTCTGAGACACCGAGAATACAAACGCCTCCGAATCGTTTTCGATGGCCTTGAGGATCCCTTCCGTAACAAGCCGGATAACATCCTCATTGGTGCAACATAACTGCGTGCGAGTCTTAAGGCGTTTCCCCTTGACCAGGGCAAAATACTCGGGGTGCTCGTCAAAATACTTCTCGGGAGGAACAAGCCGATCGAAGGTGTGAACAAAGAAACCGGCCCCAAAACGAACCTTCCCGCCGTGTTGGGGCCCTAACCGAGCAGAAGATGAATTCATCCGATTGCGGGCACACCAATCCCCGTCAAAACAGTCGTAGGTAAACGGCTCGCGGTATTCCAACACTGGAACCACCGTTTCATCGAGCGGCCCAATGACTAACCGATCATAACGCGGAATCCGGCTGCAATCTGGCGTGAACCACCGGCATCCCCAGTGGTCCTCCAATAACCCATAGACCCCGTAAAGCGTTCCCCGTGGTTCCCCGCCCGCGATGACCAGCTTCTTGTTGACGGTCTTCAATGTGTATCCCTCTTTTCCTAGCTTTGCCCAGTCAATCTCAAGGCCCAGTTCTTGCAGCCGTTTATTATTTCCGAGAAGAATCTCACATTCCGCCGCAGGCTGGAAATTCTCGGTGCGAATTGGCAGATTGGCCCCCGTCATCTCGCCGATAAATCGGGCCAATTCGTCGGCCGCATGCCGAACAGGTTCGGATGCCTGCTCTGGGATGACAATGCAATACTCCGACTTGCCGTTCTCGGCAATCACAAGCTCCTGAGCTGGCGATGATTGCATCGGAAAAAGAACAAAAGTCGCCAAAACAAAAAACGTAGTTGTCGAGGTTCGGAGCATGGCTGATTCCTCCTTACTGGTGAGAGATCAATCTCCCGTGGCAGGCTACATGTGAACACCACAAGCGACTCGACGCCCTGCGATTCGATGTGACCACAATGAACGCCGGAGCCATTTTCGGACATCCACAGTTTAGCGATCTGGCAAGTGGGTTTCATCCACCGGTCCGGGACGAACCACCTTGGGGGCTGTTTTGATCCGGGGGCGGATGGCCAGCCAATCAATGCCTTGAAACTCAGGATCGGGAATTTCGCGGATTTCTTCTTCCCCTTGATAGGGACACATTGCATCCACCCAGGTAATGAGTCGCAAAAGGCTGATGTCATCAACCTTGACCCCGTAGTGACGACCGCTTGAGCAAAGATCAATGAGCGGACTTTTGAAGGAAAGAGCGATCATCGGCGGCGGGGTTTTGTAACCCTCGGGATCGCGGGTATCATAGCCTTCCGCGATTAACATGCCAGCAATCCCGAACCCTGGGGGGACCACATGGGGTTTGCGATAAGGTTGCCCCAAGTCGGCTGACCAATGGGCAAAAAGTATGGTTCGGCGAATCCCAGAAAACCCGGTCGCGCGGTCAAATCTAAGACCTTGACCGCCTACCCTTCGTAATATGCCGCGGCGTCGCAACGCCTGAGCCCCATCGTAAGAAGGGGTGCTTTTTGATCCTCTGTGACGGTGATATCCGCTTCCTCCAGTCGACCTGCGGGCAATCACCAGGGGCGAAACTCGGTCTCGTGCAGAGGCATGGCCGCCGCCACCGAATCGTCATCCCCTTGGCCCCGTGCCAGAACGGCGACGAAGACCTCACGCGCCCCTGCCCGCAAAAGGGCCTCGGCCGCGGCGTGACATGTCGCCCCGGTCGTCAAAACATCATCAACTAGGAGGACCCGACGATCCCGCAACCGAGGATGGTATGGCCCACGGTTAGCGCGAACCGCGGATGTTAACTTTGCGTGCTCGTCCTGATCGTGGCTCGTATCAGCAGTGGGCCCCTGTCGGATAATCGCGTGGTGCCAAAATGTCGCCAACTTCGACCTCCATACGTCGTGGATACTTACTTCCACGGAAAAGGCGTCGCGGACATTTTTCCACCGCTCTCGGGGTTTCAATGTCCGTTGCGGGCGGGTGTCGCGGACCCGTCGAAGAAGAGTGGTTTCCAATGATACGCCAAGGTACTTAGCGATGGTTTCGGCCAGGATTTCCGGGCTGTTAATACGACGACGGCGTCGTTGTCGCGCAAAGAGAGGAATAGGAACTACACAGTCGATCGCAAGCTCACGGAGTTTCTCGCCTCTTTCGCAGCAAAAAAGCCGCGCCATGCAATGCGCTAGCCGTTCGCCGCTGGGATGCTTCATCCTGAGAATGACCTTGCCCAATGGCCCCGCATATGGCCCTAACGAAACGACACCTTTAAACGCAAAGCGTTCCCGCCGGCACCAGTCGCAACCGTCAGGCGAGGGCGATTCGTCGTCCACCTGGCCACCACACTTGGGACAACTTATCCAACCCGAAAACGAAAGAATCGCCAAACAATGTGGACAGAGGAAATTGCTCACGCCGGGCTGTGGTGGTTTTCCGCCAAGCCAAAGCAGATCATAAGCCCGATCGGGATGACGCCGCACCCTCTCCTCGAGCAAAGGCCGCCACTCGGCCAAGCCCGTTTCGATAGCTACGGGCTTCCCACAGACAACGCACACCGGCGGAAAGACGAGATCAAGCCAGCCCGTCAATATTCCCAAGCGAAACGATCTTTCACTGCCTCTGTGTGGCTGTTGCATATGCCAAATGGAGAAAGCGGACATAGAGCCTATCCCTAATAGTCCCCCTCTCCCTCCGGGAGAGGGCTGGGGTGAGGGCAAGCGAACGTCGGAATCTATCGAGCAAACCCACAGCGATTCAAGCCACCCTCACCCCCGACCCCCTCCCGCCGAAAAAGCGAGGGGAGAGTGTGGGATAGGCTCTTACCCCATCATCTCGGGCAAACCCATCCGGTGTATCACTCGCGCCGGCCTGATATTGGCCGCGTCTGCTTTGTCATTCTATTACTGAACAACGACTGTTGCCATGCTTGGAAGACAATGTCCGCGCAAATCGTCTATCCGCGGGCCTTGGCCATCATCTCTTCCCAAACTTTTCGCTGTTCGATTAGAGCGGCGACGCGATCGGGCGGATTCGTTCGGCACTCCAGAAGAATCCAACCCTTGTAGCCGTTTGCTACCAGGAGGTCAAACAGCTTCTGATATGGGTAATCTCCTATATTCAGTTCCCGCACGTGGACGGTATCCGCCAGACGGTGCTTAACGAGATTAAAGTTGTACTCCAACCCCTCGCCTTGCAAATCTTCGGCGTTCGAGTTCCAGCAAACGCCGACATTGGGATGGGTGGCAATGTCCATGATTTTCCTCATGATGGGCAACGGCGCGCATTGGCCGTGAACCTCCAACCGCAGCTTCTGCCCATAGTCTGCCGCAAAGGCCGCCAATTCGTTCAAGGCTTTACCGATTTGCTCAATGGTCTTTTCCTGGGGCACCTCTTTTGGCAGATCGTTGGGCTTCACCTTGACGCCAAGCCCCCCGACATCATGGCTCAAGCGGATGAAAGCCTTCGTCCGTTCGATAGCACGTCTGAGTTGCTCAGGGTTGGGATAATGGAAGGCCTCGTTGCTTCCCAGGCCTACCAGAACCACGGGACTGTCCGCAAAGCGTTTTTTAACCTCGGCACGCTTGGCTGCGTCGATTTCTGGCTCGACACCGTGGGCGTGTTCCGTGCGAAGCTCAACACCCTCCATGCCCGTTTTCTCACAGTTAGCAAGGAGCGTAGGCAAATCCCAGTCACGTCCCCACAGATATGTTACCAACCCAAGGCGGATCGCCTTTTGAGAAGATACCTCAGCCAAACCATGTGCCCAGGTCAACCGCCGAGTAACCAAACCGACTCCCGTAGCCAGACCTCCCACAAGGATCCCTCGCCGTGTCATGTGTGCCATGGACGGTTCCTCCTCAAATCATGTGACAGTGTATCGCCTCGACGATAAGATATTGTACACTGAGTTTGCTTGACAATCCCATCGTCCGCAAACCCCGTTATCGCTTGTGAGCGTCGTCATCGCCCAATGACACATGAGGGAGGAAAGCCATGCAAAACAGGAACGTTGTGCAACATCTACCGGGAACGGTGTTTGGAAATTTCGTTTTCCGCGACGGGATTACCCGAAGTGCCGTCATTTTGGCCTTGGGTTTATTGATTTGGGTAATTTGCCTGGACCAGGTAACGTGGTCTGCTGAGTCGGCCCGTCTTACGGAGCGTCAACTGATCGT
>Ga0209508_1000949_pt1 | contig 24858 bp, 18 predicted proteins | sample AD_UKC129_MetaG_FD_184427 | JGI IMG/M metagenome (GOLD analysis project Ga0209508, IMG submission 184427) | Active sludge microbial communities of municipal wastewater-treating anaerobic digesters from Canada - AD_UKC129_MetaG (SPAdes) (version 2) | ecosystem: Engineered > Bioreactor > Anaerobic... | reverse complement strand
AATATAAATACTGCTGTTAACAAAAAAATTGGTTTATGTTAAAATAAAATGGTTATATTAAGACTAGTAGGATGTGGAAAGGAGAAATTTCGTGCGTAGACTCCTTCAGTATTTACTTCCATACAAAAAACGCCTTATTGTAGTCATTTTTGTCTCTTTAGTTATGTCTGCTTTGACGTTGATGGATGCATGGGTCATGGGGCGGTTATCGGATGCTATTTTCTTTCAGACTAAAGGAATTCCGCTCAGTATCAGTTGGGAAAACCAAAATGAGACGTCGGTGACTCTCAATGTTGTGGCTCAAAACCCATGGACGGATGTAAGCCGGGAAAAAATGCGGGATGGTTTGGAACAGCGCGGTTTTTCGATATTGGGAATCGAAGAGGTTGATTTGAAAACATTGCTGGTCCGGGCCAAAGTTAGCAGTGAATTGATGGATGATCCTCTTCGGGTTGTGGAGGATTTGGAGAAATATTTAACGCCAAAGGTTGGCCCTCACCAGCTATATATTGGTCCGGCTCAAGAAACGAAAGCCCAGACAGGATGGGTGTTGTTTCCCAATGTATATACAGTTTATCTGTTACCTCTGTTACTTATCGGTGTTTATTTCCTAAGAGGTATCTTTCGATTTGCCCAAAATTTTTTAGTGGGAACCATTGCCCAAAAATTGGTGATGCGGTTACGCAATGATATCTATGAAAATCTCCAGAATTTATCCATTAGTTATTTTGAACGGCACAGTTCGGGTCAGTCCGGACAGTTGATTGCCAGAATCACCAATGATATCGATGCGATGCATTTTCTCTTTTCTGCGGGAATTATGGATATTGTACTGGAACCGATGGTGGTTCTGCTGGGATTGATGTGGGGGTTTTATATGAACTGGAAGTTAACCCTCATGTTTTTCCTGGTCTTTCCCTTTGTTGCCTGGCCGGTGAATCGTTTGAGCAAAAAACTGAGAGTGGTTAACCGGGAAGTTCTTGATAAAGTCGCAGGTATTACCGGGGTATTGGAAGAGACGTTGTCTGCCATTAAAGTGGTGAAAGCCTTTGGCATGGAAGAATATGAAATTGAGCGGTTTAAGCGGGAAACTCATCAAAGCTATAAGGCTGCCATTCGCAGTTTGCGGTTGAGAAATTTCTTCTCGCCGATTATCGACTTTTTTATTACGATTGCGATTGCCATTTTCTTAACGTACGGGGGAAGCTTAATTATTAATAATCGTTTAAGCCCCGGGGAATTTTTGACGTTTATTTTCTTAATGAGTTTTATGGGAAGTCACATTCGCCGGATCAGCAGTCTGTTTTCGCAGTTGCCTAAAGCGATGGCTGCGGCGGACCGGGTGTTTGAATTGATCGATCAAAAGTCGGAAGTTACTGAGATTGAAAACCCGGTGATTCTACCGACGGTTGAAGGCAGTGTTGTTTTTGACCATGTGACCTTTGGATATGAACAGGACACTCCGGTTCTGCATGACATCAATCTGAATGTTGCTCCGGGAGAAGTGATCGCGCTGGTAGGGCCCAGCGGCGCCGGTAAAACCACCATGGTCAATTTGGTTGCCCGTTTCTATGATCCGATCTCTGGCCGGGTGTTGATTGACGGCCATGATTTGCGTGAGTTGAAACTAGACGAGCTCCGTCGCCATATGGGGATTGTTCCCCAGGAAACCATGTTATTCCGGGGGACCATTGCCGAAAATATTGCTTATGGCCGGATCGGTGCTTCCCGTGAAGAGATTATCGAAGCAGCTAAAGCTGCCAATGCCCATGAGTTTATCATCAAAGCTCCGGAAGGCTATGAGACAACGGTGGGAGCGCGGGGAATGGCCCTCTCCGGCGGCCAACGGCAACGGATCGCGATTGCCCGGGCGCTGCTTAGGGAACCGAAAATATTAATATTGGACGAAGCCACCTCCGCCCTGGATACTCAGTCGGAGGTCCTGGTTCAGGAAGCTTTGCAACGCCTGATGAAAGGAAGAACCTGCTTTGTTATTGCTCACCGGTTGTCAACCATTCGTAATGCCAATCGGATCGTAGTGATGGATGCCGGCCGGATCGTCGAGGTGGGTACCCATGAGGAGCTACTGAAGAATAACGGCTTATATGCGATGCTCTATCGGACACAGTTTAAGAATCAAGAGACGTAATCCCAGGAATTACAAAAAGGATGCCCAATGATTGGCGGAGAAGATTCCCTTGAAAAGGAGGCCGTGGCTTCCGAGAGGGGGTCTTTTTTCTTTGAAACATAAATGGGGAATTGCTCTGATATTGATCGTTTTTGCATTAATATCCGCTTTGCCGGTTCATGGCAGTGCAGCATCGGATAAAAAGAATATTGATAAATTGATCAACAAAACCCGGGATGAGATCGTCCGTCAGAAGCAAAAAGAACGGTCGACTTTGGGAAATCTACTGAAACAGCAACAGGAACTGGAGCGGCTTGAGCGGAATTATAATCAGGTTAAGGCTAAATTAGAGCAAACCCAGGAGGAACTGTATACGACCAAGGAAGAATTACAGCGGTTGGAAAGCAGTTTGCGCCAACTCAATATCGAGCTGAAAGAGCAGCAAAACATCTTAGACCGTCGTTTAGTGGCACTTTATAAGTACGGTCCCCAAAGCTTTTTAGAAATCCTTTTTCACGCGGAAGACTTTGTTGACTTTGTTTCGCGGTTCGGAACTGTTGCCTATTTTGTGCGGCGGGATTTAGCGTTGATATCCCAGTTTAAGTCGACGTCGATGGAGATTACCCTGGAGCAGCGGGAGATTGAAGCTAAAAAGGCACAGGTGGAGGGAAAATACAGGGAAATCCGTAAATTGCAGCAGAAAGCCTATGCAGAACAGCAAAAAGTCGAATCGAAAGTTAAATCCACCCAATCGGAACTGACTAAAATTCAAAATGACCGGGTTAAGCTGGAAAGAGCGTTGGCGGAATACGAAAAAACTTCCCGGGAGATCGAAGCACAAATTCGGAAGAGCCAGGCTAAAACTTCAAAATCGCTGGGAACCGGCCAATTGATTTGGCCGGCCAGAGGGCGTATTTCATCTCCCTTTGGCTGGCGGACCCATCCGGTGTTGAAAACCAAAAAATATCATAGCGGTATCGATATTGCGGTTCCTACCGGGACACCGGTCTTGGCGGCTGATGATGGAGTCGTATTGGTCAGTGGTTGGCGAGGCGGTTATGGGTATTTCGTTGCCATCGATCATGGCAAGAGTATTTCCACGTGTTATGGCCATAATTCCCAATTATTAGTGAAGGTAGGGGAAAAAGTAACTAAAGGGCAGCGTGTGGCGCTCTCCGGAAATACGGGATTATCTACCGGGCCTCATCTTCATTTTGAAGTGCGAGTGAACGGGACGCCGACGAATCCTTTACAATATCTGAATTAAAGTGAAAGACGACCAAAAGCCCGGCGATGCCGGGCTTTTGGTTTGAATTTATCAAAGAGGCCGGTAGGATCATCCGAAACCTTCACTTACCTCTTTTGAAATAAGCAGTCACCTTAAAGATGAACCTGAGACTCACGATTGGTGAGTCATGAAAATCGTCCCTACCGACCTCTCGCTAAATAGTATGCGACAGGAGGATGGAAATATGCATAGAATTGATAGAAAATTATGGAAGCAAAGAGTACAGTTGTACACAGTACTTTGATTAAGCATGAGGTAAGAGGCGTGAGGCATGAGTATAATTTACAATTTGCAGTTGACAATTAAATGATGGGGTATCTGGTCTTGTTTCACGCCAAAACACCCAATTGCTCCAGAAATGCTTTTACAGGCCAGGTAAGGTATTTTTTCTTTCGATAAATAAGATAGGTTTGACGGATCATCGGGTCCCAGCCGGGGATTTCGATAGGTATAAGCGAACCTTCATGAAGTTCGGAGGTAATGGCAACTTCCGGCAGAAAGGCGAGGCCCAATCCGTGTTGGACAAAGCGAATAATGGCTTCAAGGCTTTCCAGCTCCATGGATACCCGGGGAGTAAAATGATAATAATTGAATTGGTTTTGGAGAAATTTTCGAAATCCGGATCCGCTTCGATAAAGAATTAACGGCAGTTTTTCCAGTTCGGCGGTGTTGGTTGGAATGTCCTGAAAAAGGGGGGGAGCCACCAACCAGATGCGGTCGTTGAAGACCGGTATCGTTTCCAGATTGAGTGAGGGGTTGATAGTGGTAACCAGCCCGACGTCGACAGCGTTTTCGTAAACCAATGTGTTAATGAGCGCAGAGGCACCATTTCGAATCCGGATTTCCACGCCGGGGTGACTCGCATGATAGCGACTTAGAATGCTTGGCAGTCGGAAGATGGTATTGGTAGTTCCGGCAGCCAGGGTGAGGCGACCTTGTTGATTGGAAAATTGGGCGATGGTTTCCTGAGCCTGGTCAGTGAGATTGATGATTTGCTGGGCGTATGCCAGCAAGATTTCACCGGCTGGAGTTAATGTTAGGGTACGGCCGATACGATCGATCAGTGGCTGTTCCAATTCTCGTTCCAATTGTTTGATCTGCTGGGTAACAGCGGGCTGGGTCAGGTTCAATTCTTCGGCCGCTTTAGAGAAGCTTTTGAGGGATGCAACCTTTAAAAAGGTCTTTAATGGAGTGATTTCCATAGCATCGACACCTATAAATTATTTTTATAGTAATTATAAATTCTATTAAATTGTATTATACAACATTTTGTGATATGCTGAAAGTGCTGAATGAGAGTTCGAGACAGGAGGGGTTCGTATGCCGTCAGTGGTTGTCGTGGGACTTCAATGGGGAGATGAAGGGAAAGGCAAGATTACTGATTTTTTGGCACGGGATGCCGGATATATTGTCCGTTATCAAGGCGGAAATAATGCCGGCCATACGGTGGTTGTCGATGATCAGGAATTCAAACTTCATCTGGTACCATCGGGTATCCTTTATCCGGGGAAATTGTGCATCCTGGGGAATGGGGTGGTGATTAACCCGGGAGTGCTTCTCAAGGAATTGGCAGGATTGAAAGAACGGGGCGTCGATGTTTCGGGGATCCGGATCAGCGATCGGGCTCATGTGATCATGCCATATCATCCTTGTTTGGATCAGCTGGATGAAGCCAGCCGTGAAGTTGGGAAAATCGGAACCACCGGACGGGGTATCGGCCCGGCATATGTTGATAAATATGCACGTTATGATGCCATTCGGATTTGTGATTTGATCGATCCGGAAATTTTTAAAGAACGGATTACAGAAATTGTCCGGATTAAAAATACTTTGATCGAGCAAATTTACGGAGAGAAGGGCTTTGATGTGGCGGCTATCATCGATGAATACAGCCGCTATGCTGAGGAAATTCGGCCGATGGTTACGGATACTTCGGTTTTGGTAGACCGGGCTATTCGTAACGGGGAAAAGGTATTATTTGAAGGTGCCCAAGGCACTTTGCTGGATATCGATCACGGCACGTATCCTTTTGTCAGTTCGTCTTCGCCGTCGGCTGGGGGCGCTTGCACCGGAGCCGGGGTAGGTCCGACCCGCATCAATAAGGTAGTGGGCATTATTAAGGCTTATTCCACCCGGGTGGGCGAAGGCCCGTTCCCGACCGAATTGCCGGAAGAACAGGTATCACTCCTCCGTGACGGCCGTGGCCGGGAATACGGAGTAACCACCGGACGTCCCCGCCGTTGTGGCTGGTTTGACGGTGTGATCGCCGAATACTCGGTTCGGGTGAACGGCGTCAGCGACTTGGCTGTCATGAAGCTGGATGTTCTCGACAAAATCGAAACCCTCAAAATTTGTACCGGATATCGCTATCGTAACAGTATTTTAAAAGAGTTCCCGGCCCATTTGAAAGTATTGGCCGAATGCCAACCGGTTTATGAAGAATATCCGGGATGGATGACGGATACCACCGGTTGCCGGGAATGGAACGATCTGCCGCGTCAAGCCCAGGATTATCTGAAGCGTATTTCGGAACTGGCCGGCGCTGAGATCTCCATCGTATCGGTAGGTTGGAAACGGGATGAAACCATCATTATCCAGCCAATTTGGTGATAAAAAACTCTTGCAATCTTGGAATGAAATGTGTATAATCAAAAAGTCGTCACGAAGCACTGAAACATAATCGAGAGCACCTTGATCTACCAGAGATTGTAACAAAAAAAGTGCTTGACAGTGCGGCTGAGATATAGTAATATAAAAAAGCTGATTCATTCAGTACGGGCCATTAGCTCAGGCGGTAGAGCACCTGACTTTTAATCAGGGTGTCCGGCGTTCGAGTCGCCGATGGCCCACCATTTTAAGAAACAAAGGATGGTCCCATCGTCTAGAGGCCTAGGACACCGCCCTTTCACGGCGGTGACAGGGGTTCGAATCCCCTTGGGACTACCATTAAAAAATTAACTCGCGAAAGCGAGTTTTGTTTTACAGATATTATTTCACAATCTTACATATATTTCCCGAATCAAAAAACTATTTACAATTTTCGTTTTACCTGTTACAATTTATTCACTCGGTCCCATCGTCTAGAGGCCTAGGACACCGCCCTTTCACGGCGGTGACAGGGGTTCGAATCCCCTTGGGACTACCATTTCGAATTGAAACCAGCCGAAAGGCTGGTTTTTTGCTTTGTATAGGACAGACTATGTCTGGGGTATTGCAGAGATGAAAAGTGTTTCATCTATCATAAGCATTGATATGACATGTTATTTTAATCCGTCCAATAAAGTTTAAATCGGTAATACTCCTTCGGGCTAAGCTCACCGGTTTCAGGTAATCCCAGTTTTCTTTGGGATTCCTTCAAGGCGATTTCGGTCCAATAATCAAAATGGCCGGTGGGTTTCCGGTGGTAAGAGCCCAATTGCTTAAGGCGGATTTGCAGGTAGTACACATCGGAGCCAGTCATGCCCCGTTTTAGGTGGCGGTGGTCCCGGAAGGGATCGCCGACGATAAAGACGCGGGTGCCCGGTTTCAGCCAGCGGTAGACTTCTTCCAGATGATGATTGTACATCCGGATGCAGCCGTTACTGGCCCGGGTTCCGATAGTCCAAGGCTGGTTGGTACCGTGAATCCCATAGCTCCCAAAAGGGACCGATAACCCTAGCCAATGGGTTTTCCCTTTGGCCCAATACCCTTTGTGTACGATCTGCCAGGAACCTGCCGGAGAGGGGGTCTCTTTGGTGCCGATGGCTACCGGGAACGTTTTGAAAGGAACCCGATCGCATAAAACCGTCAACGTGAGGGCGTCCAGATCCACCAGGACATCGATGGAACCGGACGGCTGGGTATTGGAGGAGCCGATTTCCGTTTCTGCCGGGACTGCACCGATCTTTTCCCAGGTTGGTTCATCTAACATTCCACTGGGAGGAAGGCGGTGCTTTTTTTGAAAAAATATCACTGCATTTTCCATGGTTTGATCAAAGCGGCCGTTGGGAGTTGCCGGGTACAGCGATAAGGAGGCCCAATAACGTTGAAGTTGATAGAGGATAGGGTGATACGCTGGCTTTGCAGTACGCCGGAGAATGGGTTCGGACGGGCATTGGCACCATTTAGGGTGATTTTCGGAAGCCGCAGGACCGGCTGATAGAAGTATAATGATGCTGACAGTAATGAAAAAACGGCGCATGGGATACCTCAAATAGTTTGATGGGCGCGGCAGATAAAAAATAGGTTAAGAAAAAGGCCTGTCAAGATTTATGCATGGATTTCCCGGTATAATATAAGAATGTTTATGTTTTTATGATTATATGCGCCAAGCGAAAAAAATAGCATTATAGCAAAGGATTATATGATGCAACAAGGCAGGGAATCTCGCTATGATTATGTGGATCTTTTGAAAGGGATCGGAATTTTGTTGGTGGTTTGGGGCCATTCGGTGGCGCCCCGTTCCGTCTATCTCTATTCCTTTCATATGCCGCTTTTTTTCTTTTTATCAGGGTATCTTCATAAGGATAAACCCTTTAGGCAGTTTGCAGTGAGAAAATTAAATACGTTATATGTTCCTTATGTGGTATTTACGTTAGGTTCCTGGCTCTTTTACTTGGTGCGCCTTTTCCTCCATCATCAGAAGGAAAGATTGGCGGACCATTTTTGGAAATTGACGTCGCTGATTACCGGAACGGCTGACAACGGGGGGAATAACCCTATTTGGTTTTTAACCTGTCTCTTGGTGGTCAGTATCTTATTTTTGGTTCTGCATCAATTCTTCCGGAGTCCGGCAGCTTTAGGCTTGGCGGTGATGGTCTCTTCGGGAATTGGGTATGGGTTGAGCCTTGCCAATATTCGTCTGTACTTTAACACGAATATCGCTTTTTCGGGATTGGTCTTTTATTATTGGGGGTTTATAGCGAGACAACATGCTTTATTGGAAAAGCTGAACCATTGGCCGAGGTGGACTTGGGTTGGATTGGCTGTGGTTGCCGAAATATTCCATATTTTTACCGCTTTTCTAAATCCCCGGATTTCGGATATTGAATGGGTGAATATGGCCGGGAATACGATGGGGAATTATTTTCTGTTTTATCTTTCGGCAGGGCTTGGGATATTTGTTTTTCTCACGTTTGGCTACTTTATTCAAAAAATCTCTTTTCTCAACTATTTGGGGAAAAATTCTTTGATCATTTTGGCGGTGCATAAACCGGTCTTACTGCTATTGAACGAATATTTCCTGCGGTTTTTGGATACCGGTTCGCCCTATTATGGACTGTTTCTCAGCGTCTTAGACGTGGCGCTTATAGTCCCTGTCATTTCTTTAGTGAATTCCAAATTTCCATGGATGATTGGGAAAAAGCCTTTTATCCGGGAACCCGGGACTGCTCGGCAGTGAAACGAAAAAAGTGCCTGCAATGGGCAGGCACTTTCCAAGGAGATTATTTTATGGGCTAAGGTATTTTAAATGAAATGTGGAACAATGTTGTACATTTATATAATATTATTTTTCAAAGGGATTGAACTGGGGTTTAAGAACGAAAACCTGTTCTAACGGATAGTATGTTATTTCGGTATGAAGCTCATTTCCCGAAGAGGGAATTGAGCTTATTCTTTAGTTTTCGCCCGCTTTCCTGGAGGGTGTTTGGCAATTGGGGTAAAGCGGCTTTATTTAACCCTAGTTTGCGATTTAAACTTTTGAGCACAGCCCTGGTTATGTTCTCTTTCAGGTGGATTTTTAGCTGGGAAGTTGGGCCCTGGACCTCGAATTGAAATTTGAGGTTTTGGTGATTGTCGTTCAACAAATGAATGAAGGTATTGGCCGAGATTCCCATGATGGTCCGGGTGACGACATTGCTTTTGGCGGAGGCGACTTTCAGCCCGGTGATGTTGACCTGCTGAGTACTGGTTATATAATTATTGCGGCAATGGATGTTTCCTTCAATCGAAGCATCACCATCGATGACAGTTAATTGGGACTGAGGATAAAGGTATCCATAATCCGGTAAGTGGATTTCGGTAAAGCGGTTATTGGCGGAAAATTCGAGGGTCTCTCCAAAAAAGATACCTTTTCCGCTGCATTCAAAACGGCCTGGGTGAGGTGTGTCCATGATTCCTTTGATGTGAAATTGGGCTGGATTTTTCCCGGGATTGGGCAATTGAAAGTCGGTGATCCGGATCTGAATATCTTTTAAGGTAAATGCCGGTTTTTTGGCGGCGATCCTGGGGCTGGTGAAGCTCAATGTTCCGTCGATAATGCTCAATTTCTTAAGATCAATGGACAAAGGCTTACTGCTTTGGCTGGCCGCAGCGGCCGGTTGGGAAGCTTGACGTAGACGCTGAGTATAGTATTCAAAATTGGTAGCGCCATAAAGTTTTTGAACCCAGTGAACATGAGGGCGGACTAGAGTGATACTGTTGATGAGCAGCTGCTTTTGGAATAATGGTAAAAGTTTAAGCCGGATTTTGATATGGTCGGCTGCGATCATTGATCCGGTACCGAAATTTTTCGGTTGTTTGAGAGATACTTTATTTAAGATAAGCGATCCCTGCCACAAAGACAAATGGATCGAATCGATGGATAGGTTTTGATCAAATAAAGTACCGATTTGCTGCCGGAAGAGGGAGGTTACGATAGGATCGAGATACAGGTTCAGTAGTAAGCAGGCTGCAAAAATAATAATCAGAAGGGAAAGAGCGACTTTTAAAAGGGGATTGGAAGTAAGTAACGGGTATTGGACTTTCATAGTGGGTCCTCCTGCCAGATAAGGTAGTCGATGGATACCACTATCGTAGCAAAAAATGGGTAAAATAGGAAGAGCGCCGAAGGCGCTCTTTTCAAAAATAAACCGGTTCAAAACATATCTTTCCGCCGCAGTAAATAGGCACCCAGCAGAGATAAAAGTAGCGATAAGGCAATGGGTATGGCAAAAGCAAACCGTGCATTTTGAAAGGGGAGAGGGACATTCATTCCGTAAAAGCTGGCAACCATCGTCGGCAATGCCAGGACAATAGTGACGGACGTGAGAAATTTCATCACAATATTTAGGTTGTTGGAGATGACGGATGCAAAGGCGTCCATCATGCCGCTCAAAATGTTGCTGTAGGTTTCCGCCATTTCAATGGCTTGTTTGTTTTCGGTAATGACATCTTCCAGTAAGTCTTCGTCCTCCGGATACATTTTTAAGATTTGAGAGGTCAGTTGCATATCGGGATCAAATTTGATCAAATGGGATTTTAAAAGCTTTTCCATGACGATTTCATTAGCCCGCAGCGAAGTGATGAAGTAGACTAAACTTTTCTCCAAGTTCAGGAGTTTGATCAATTCTTCGTTTTGCATGGATTTGTGTAGTCGGTTCTCGATTTCACTGGAGCGTTTATCGATCTGTTTCAAATAACGCAGATAATACGAGGCTGTAACGAACAGAATCTGTAATACGAAACGAGTCCGTTTATAGGTGAAGAAAGATTTGGTTTTACTGACTTCGAAATCTTTCAATATCAGGTTATCTTTAAGACTGACGGTAACTACTGCATTTTCGGTAACGATGATGCCTAAAGGAATGGTATCATAAAATAACGTACCTTTGGAACTTTCAAAGGTAGGAACATTGATAAGGATGAGTAATTGGGATTCATCAACTTCGATACGGGAACGTTCTTCTTCGTCGAGTGCTGCTTTAAGCAGATCGAGATGAATGCCGGTGGTTTGGCTGATTTGCTGGAGTTCAGTCTCGTCGGGGTTGATTGCGTTGATCCAGATACCTTTTTCAGCGAGGTTTTCAATGGTAACGAGTTTATCGTCGATGGTTTGGAATACTTTGATCATGGCCGTTCCTCCCTTCGTCGTATAGGGTTCAAAAAGTATCTTGCCCTATCGACATCCGGTTCACTCGGTCAGGGGAACAAACCATGGAGCCAAGAGAGATTACATGGTTTAGACTAAACAGAGTAACGGTATGGAGCGATATAGAGCAAGATACTGTCTTAATCGAGAATTACTTCCGTCTGTGTCCATAAACCGTCACCTGCCTTATCTTTTGAATAAGATTCCTTTAATAATATACTCTTTTAAATTCGTAAGGTCAATCTATTTTGTGTATCCAGAAACTATTTCCGGATTTTTAAGTAATTCATGGGAAAAGTGAATTATTGCGAACCTCCCCTTGACTTTGGCGCTAGCTTAGTGATATAATCAACATTGCCTCAAATGGTCGCGTGGCTCAGTTGGTTAGAGCGCTGCGTTCACATCGCAGAGGTCACTGGTTCGAGTCCAGTCGCGACCACCATATTTTTTATGCGGAGCCGTGGTGTAGTCGGTCTAACATGCCAGCCTGTCACGCTGGAGATCGCGGGTTCGAGTCCCGTCGGCTCCGCCATTATTTTATCTACTGAATGGGAAGAACCTTGTAAGGTTCTTTTGTTATTTTTCCGATAATTTATTTGCTGAGTGGTTGATGATTCCTGTGGAAATCAGGGCCGGATTTGAAAAATATTAAATAATGCTGTATAATTATACAAACAGTAAATCAACAGCTTGACAAATAATAAAAAGTAGGTGCTGAAATGATTACTTTCCGAAAGGCTAAAATGGCTGATGTGGAAGAATTACATGCATTAATTAATGATTTTGCTGAAAAAGGCGTTATGTTGGCCCGTTCCCGTAATACGCTTTATGAAACGATTCGTGAATTTATGGTGGTTGAAGACGAGGGAAAAGTGGTAGGAGCCGGCGCTTTGCATATTATCTGGGAAGATCTGGCGGAGATTCGGGCTTTGGCCATTCGCAACGAATATCAGCGAAAAGGAATTGGCAAAAAATTAATCGATGAATTGATAAAAGAAGCGATTGAGCTTGGAATTCATAAGGTTTTCGCCCTTACGTATCAGGTGGATTTCTTCAGAGGTTGCGGTTTTCAGGAAGTCTCTAAGGACGAAATGCCCCATAAAGTATGGAAAGAATGCATCAATTGCCCTAAATTCCCTAACTGTGATGAAGTGGCGGTTATTCGCAGGATTGGGTAAGGGGTTGATGGTACGGTTTACAGTTTACAGTTGACAGTTTACAAGGCCCGTTAAAAGTTACAGGTTTCAGATTCATCTCTCTCGCAGGGGTTGAGAAACAGAAGTTTCGAGTGTCGACGGTGGAGAGTTTTCTTATTCCTGCTCTTTTCTTTTTATCTTTTCTTAATCCTTAATAAACTGTCTCCACTGTCAACTATTCTTATCCCTTTTTCGGCTCAAATCCCTGGCATGGTAGGCCGGAGGATTTCTCCACTTCGTAGGAGGGGCGGTTTTTGGTTTTGATCTGAAAAAACCGGCATCCGTTGGGAAATTGGGGATCCCAGGTGATGTAGAAATGGATGCAATGGAAGCAGTTGATTTTCGGTGAATTCATGACGGATTATTCCTTTGATTTGGCGTGGTGGCAAAGTTTATGGTAAAGGTGCTGCCTTGACCCGGTTGGCTTCGGACGGTAATCGTGCCGCCTAAAGCTTCAACTAGTTCTTTCACGATGGTTAATCCCAACCCGAAGCCGCCGCTTTCCCGGTTGCGGGATTGATCGGTCCGGTAAAAACGTTCGAAGATGTAAGGTAAGTCTACTTCGGAGATGCCGATTCCGGTATCGGTGACTTCGATGTGGACCTTTTCGGTGGTGTGTGACAGGGTGATGGTGACGTGGCCTCCTGGTGCTGTGTACTTATGAGCATTCGAAAGTAAATTATCCATGATTTTACTGAGACTTTTCCGGTCGCTAACGAGTTGAACCGGGCCAGTGGATTTAAATAGAAGGTGTAATCCTTTCTCCGCAAACAGCGGAGTTTTTTTGTTGATGAGAATCTGGAGAAACTCTTCCAAGGCAATGGGTTCATATTTAAAGTGATGGATGGCTTGATCGGCCAGGGCAATCTCTTGGAGGTCTTCGACCAGACCGCTCAGGCGTTTAACTTCGTCAAGGAGCGATTCCAGATTGGCGGTCGAGACGGGGATGACGTCATCGATCATCCCTTCCAGATGGCTTTGGATGGTCGCTAGCGGCGTACGCAGATCGTGGGCGACATTGGCGGTCATCTGTTGACGCAGAGCCTGAACGTACTTTAAACTGTCGGCTAATGTATTGAGGCTTTCGCCTAATTGTCCAAGCTCGTCCCGGGGCAGATCGCGGACGCGGGTGTCCAGATTTCCATTGGTCATGGCTTTGGCAGTCAGATTCATGGCCCGGATCGGGTTCGAGAATCGCCGGGCGAAGAGAATAGCCACGATAAATGAGATCGAACCGGTGACTAAAATGGAGAGCACGATCGAATGATTAATGGTGTGCCGGAAAAGAACGTTTTGCTGTGTCAAAACATTTTCTATCGGGCTTTTCCCGAAATAGGCCGTACCAATGGTTTTTTCTCCAATGATGATCGGGCGCGGTTTGAGAAGATCCGGACGTTGGTTGCTGCGGATTCTCCCCATTCGGGTGTAAAAAACGACATTGCCATCGGTGTCTGTGATATAGAAGAGCCGTTCCAGATAAAAATCCCTGCCCATACCCAATAACGTGGGTTGTTGGGGCCAGCCTCCGTTGTCCAGGTAGATCTGGGCCAGGATATTGATGACCTGATTTTCCCGGGCGGTATCGACTCGGGTAAGGTATTTTTGAAATTGGCGATTTAACGAATAGTTGATGAACAATCCGGAAATCAGAATGCTTCCGAATGAGATCAGAACGATGATTAATGTTATTTTTCGGGTAATGGGTGATTTCAATCCCGTTCTCCTCCAAATTTATATCCGATACCAAATACGGTAAGAATGAACCGGGGTTCTTCCGGATTAGGTTCGATTTTTTGGCGTAAATTTTTCACATGGCTGTCGATGGTCCGATCATAGCCGCTATATTGATAGCCTTGCACTTTCTCAACTAATTGGCTGCGTGAAAATACTTGGCCGGGGTTGCGGCATAGACAGAGCAAGATTTTATACTCGGTTGGCGTCAGGTTGACGGCTTCTCCGTTTCGAAAAACCTCGTGTTTGACGTCGTCGATGATGAGTTGCTGACCGTTGAAGGAGAGGATGGGTGTTTCGGCTGTTTTCGGTTTGATACGGCGAAGATGGGCAAAGACTCTGGCCACGAGTTCCCGCGGGCTGAATGGTTTAACGAGATAATCATCGGCGCCGATATTTAAACCGAAAATTCGCTCATCTTCTGAGCTTTTGGCTGAAAGAATGATTATGGGTACATCCGATGATTGGCGAATTTGAGTTAGAAGCTCCTCTCCCGACAGGTGAGGCAACATCAAATCCAGGATGATCAGGTCCGGAACATGGGTTTTAACTGCTTCCAAACCGGTAATGCCGTCGGAGGCAGTCAATACCTCAAAGCCTTCTTTTTGGAGGTAGGCTTTGACGATTTGTTGAATCTTCAACTCATCTTCAATGATTAAAATTTTGGCCATTGTTTGCTCCATGGATTAGCAATTAAGGTTAGGATCCCGGTTATAGGAGTCAGGAAACAGGAGATAATCCCGGGTCTTGATTCCCGTCAAAGTACAAGTTCACATTATAGGTACGATGCATAAGGCGTGAGGTGTGAGTTTAGTTTACAGTTCAGTATTCTGTTTAGGTACATAGTGCAAAGTTCAGAGTGCATAGTTCACATTTCAGTAATTTTACCCTTTTCACTTTTCCCTTTCTGTACACTGTCAACTAATTAAATTTTCTGACTTCTGTATTCTGTCTTCTTTCTGCCCCACTCTTGACTCCTGTCTTCTATCTTCGAAATACACGATACTAATTCGTTGATGCGACGGGGATTCCTTTTTTGGCCGTCTTGACAGATTAATCTCCACACAATCTCCACAATTTCTTCATTAGTGTTTCACAGTTAGGCGGTATGATGGAACAAACCTGAAAACCAAATCGTATGAAGGAGAGTGATTGCATGAAGAAAACATTGATGATGACTTTGGTCACCGCTTTGATGGTCACCATGGTATCCTTTGCAGCATTTGCTAAAGGCCCTAATCCGGGTAAACCGATTCCTGGCAAAGGACATCCGATGTTTGCCGAACTGAAACTGACGGAAGAGCAACAGGATAAAATTCGGGTTATTCGTCAGCAGTTTGAGAAAGATACGATTGATATCCGGCATAATCTCCAAACGAAACAACGGGAATTGGCTAAATTGTGGTCAACCAAACCGTTGAATCAAGCAGCTATTGATGCCAAGACGAAAGAAGTCAACGCCCTTCGCATCCAGATGATAACCAAACAGGATGCGATGAAAGAGAAGATCAAAGCAGTATTAACTCCCGAACAACAGAAGGCTTTTTATGAGAAGATGAAAGAACGTAAAAACCGCCGTCCCGGCCCTGGCCCCCGTCCTAACGGCCAATGCCGGTGTGGCGGCATGGAGAAGGATAAGAAGTAAGTATCTTCAAAATGAAAATTAAGACTCCGGTGAAATGGCCGGAGTCTTTTTGATGTTACAAACGAAAGAATTTCCACATTGTTTGTGGAATTTCTTTCGTTTAATATAAAAATTGAAAGCTTGTTTATTCATCGAGATTTTGGGGAACTTTTTGCAAAAGCGAGAGAAAATATAACATCAAGGAGTGTTGTCTATGGAATATGTTGAAGCCTTGGTTAACCGGGGCGATGAACTGTTTGAAGCGGCGGAGGCGGCGATTGAGCATTCCCGGGACGAAAGCGCAGTAAAGTTTCGGGAAGGTGTCGCTCAATTGCTGAAGGCCTTTCTGTATTTGCATGATCAAGAGGTTGACGGCAGTATGGAGCAGTTGTTTGCTTCTTGTAAGCAGCTAGAGCCTTCGCTAGAGGCAATCGAGGAAGAAGTGGAACTATTGCTGGATGATCCTGAGTCCGTGGATGCTGAAGATTTGATCGATGCGGCCAATGAAATTTGGGATTATGTGATTGATTTGATCTCTGAATAATCTAAGAAACAGTAAAATATTTCCATGTAAAATAAAGGAATTTTTAGGTTATCACCGAATTCTACCTGAAAATGGAAAAAGGTAGGAGTAGGTGAGATGAGAACGGGATGGATTGTTTTAGGGTGCTTGCTGTTGATGGCCAATCCCTGTCAAGCGGCAACGGTGATGTTGATGGAGAAAGCAGTTCTCGAGGTCAAAGAGAAGGAGGAGGAAGCCTTTCGCCAAACGCTAAGGATGGACTCCTATGTGAAGTGGCCTTGGATGGAATTGAATATCTCCAATAAACTGACCTTTCCGGAGCAATCCGATCAGTACCATAATTCCAAATTTCAGTTGGAATTTACCCGCTTTATGCCAGGATTGGGAATCGATCTGGATTATCAGTACAATCCCAGGTATGCCATAACTGAAGTCGGGATGGATTATCGATGGAAACCGTTGAAAGGGTTGAAAGTGCAAGTGGATGTGGATGCCGGTTCCAAGTCCGGCCAGGTTGAGAGCAGCAAGCCCTATCGTAATCATTGGAATTATCAGCAATTATATCTTACGTACACCTGGAAGGATTGGAATTATAAGTGGCGGTTGAACCGGACGGACAAGGAGTATCCGGAGCGGAAGTATTATACTTCTCTGAAATATGATTTGATGCAGGAGATATCGAAGGAGCTTAATTCCAAACTTAAAGCCGGTGTCACGTATCATGAAGCGACGGCCGATTACCCTTACGATACCAGTCTGACCCGGGATTCCTGGAAAAAAGAGTGGACCCTTTGGCTAAACTATAAGCAAGGGCGGAATCAACGATGGAAAGGGGAATATCGGGTGCTTTCCAGTGAACGGGGGTTCGATCCAGAACAGGATAACCGATATTTTAACCTTGAGTATCAGCAGTGGAATAAAAAATGGCGGTTGGTGACCCGATGGGGTTACTCGGAGGTGCGTTACTTTACGGATACTGTTATCTGGGATCCGGATGACGAGGGAAACGAAGACGAAGTGGATGTGAAAAGCCGTAACGAGAAGAGGATAACAGTGGAGTTATCCCGTTATTTTACGAATAAGCTGACTCTGGGATGCCAATTCTTTGCATTGGAAAAAGATTATCTTTGGGGGCCCTCAAAACATCGCCAGGGGTGTGTGGCGTCGGCTGCCTGGAAGTTGAATAACGATAAAATTCAGATTAGGCTGGTGGCATCCCCTTGGGGGAACCTACAGACCGATAAAAGCATTTATCAATTAAAGTTAGAATATAACCCAAAGGATGTGATCGATTGATTACCATGGGAGCCCTGGTGCCCCATCCTCCGATTATGGTGGATGGTATTGGCGGGCATGAAGATTTTCAACAGATTGAGAAAACCCGGTGGGCTATGCAGTCTATTGCCAAAAAGATTGAGGAGAGCCAGCCGGAAACGGTGGTTATTTTTACCCCTCATGGCACAGTTTATCGGGATGCGGTGATAGTCTACGGAGACCGAAATTTTAGCGGCGATTTGAGCCGCTTTGGACTTACGCGTACCTGGCATTGGGAGAATGATCTTCCGTTGGCTGAAGCCATCGAGGAGTTGGGGCGGAATGTTGGACTGCCGGTATATATGATACCTCTGACTGAAGCTTCCCGCGGACGGGAGAAAGGATTGGACCATGGTGTTCTGGCGCCTCTTTCTTTCTTCCGGACTGATTGGTTTGAAAATGTGAAATTGGTCGTTATTCCTTTGAGTTATTTGTCTTTGGAGGAACTTTATCAATTTGGAGCTGTGGTTGCCAAAGCGGCAGAACAGTTAAACCGAAGGGTAGCTGTGATCGCTAGCGGCGATCTTTCTCACTGCTTGAAACCGGGAGCTCCGGCTGGATATCGTCCGGAAGGGGCGGAATTTGACCGGCGGTTGGTGGAGTTGATATCAGCCAATGAAGTGGTGCCCTTTTTTGAACTGAATCCCCATTGGCTGGAGAAAGCTGCCGAATGCGGTTTCCGGAGCGTCATTATGTTGTTGGGGACTATGGATGGATTGGATTTTCAAGGGGAAGTTTATAGTTATGAAGGGCCTTTTGGCGTCGGCTATGCGGTAGCCTCTTTTACTATTCGTGGAAAACGAGAAAGTCTCCAACAAACGATATTTGATGCCCGGAAGGCCAGAGTGGCCAAGCGGCGTTCTGAGGAATCAGCCCTGGTTCGTTATGCCCGAAAGGTGGTGGAGGCCTACGTTTCCGGGGAAAAACTGCCTGAACCGGAAGGCCTTGAAGAGTTTCGCGGGCAGAAAGCGGGTGTCTTTGTATCCCTCAAAGAAAACGGCCAATTGCGGGGATGCATTGGAACTACTGAACCGACGCAGGATGATATCATTGAGGAAGTGACTCATAATGCGATTGCTGCAGCGACCCGGGATCCCCGGTTTGATCCTGTCGAAGAGTTTGAATTGGACAATTTGGTGTATAGTGTCGATGTTTTAAAACCGGCGGAACCCGTCATCGATATGAGAGAGTTGGATCCGAAACGGTATGGAGTGATCGTCAGCCGTGGTTCCCGGAAGGGATTGCTTCTTCCCGATTTGGAAGGAGTGGATACTGCTGAAGAGCAGGTTGCTATCGCCCGCCGGAAAGCCGGCATTAGCCCGGATGAACCGGTGGAGTTGCAACGGTTTGAAGTGGTCAGGTATTTTTAGATTACGAATGATCAGTTCCTATCATGGGATATAGATACAAAGGCAGTGAAATCCATGAAAGAAGCCCAGTTTTACCGGATCACGCCGGAAGGGAAAGCGGTATGTGAATTGTGCCCTCAGGCTTGCCAATTGGCCGAGGGAAAGATGGGATTTTGTAAAGCCCGTCAGTATCGGGACGGGCGGCTTTTTTCCCGGAATTACGGGTTGATATCCGGCCTGGCGCTAGACCCCATCGAGAAAAAACCGTTATATCATTATTATCCCGGGAAGCCGATTTTGTCTGTAGGAACTATCGGGTGTAATCTGGCATGCGCTTTTTGTCAAAACTGGCATATTTCCAGGGAAGAGGCTCCGGCCAGGGCTGTATCTATCGAGGAGTTGGTGGGTTTGGCAGAGGAAACCCATCGGGAGCACGGTAACATTGGTCTCGCGTATACTTATTCGGAGCCGACGGTGTGGTTTGAGTTTTTAGTTGAGGTGATGCCTGCTATACGGGCGGCAGGTCTGAAAAACGTTTTGGTCACCAATGCGTTTCTCAATCCGAAACCTTGGGAGATGCTACTGCAATGGGCCGATGCGGCCAACATTGATTTAAAGGGGTTTACGGACGAATATTATCAGCGGTTGTGCCGTGGGAAACTCTCTCCGGTTCTGGACAATATCCGGACAGCGGCTGAGCGAATCCACCTGGAATTAACAACACTGATCATTCCCGGGGAAAATGACATTCCTGAAATGATCGAAGCGTTATCAGCCTGGGTGGCCCGGATCGACCCGGAGATTCCGCTGCATTTATCCAGATACTATCCAAATGAACGCTTTACGCTTCCGCCTACTCCTTTGGCAGTTATGGAGCGGGCCTATACTATTGCCAGCGGTTACCTGAAATATGTTTACCTTGGGAATATGGGAAAGGAAAATACCACCTGTTGTCCGGATTGCGGGAAGGTCTGGGTGGAGCGGGAAGGATATCGGATCCGGCTTTTAGTGAGAGGAAATCATTGCCCCGGATGTAACAGAAAAATAAAGATACCCATGGAGGATTCGCCGCTTGCGGAGCGAAATAAAGACACAAAATCATGACTCTGTTGGTGGGATATTATTATTCGTTCACAATATTGAAGGATTTATTTTGATAGAGAAGCATCCGGAGGCGTCACGATGAAACTCACATTAGCACAGTTAAATCCGGTGGTCGGAGATATCCGGGGCAATCTGGAACAAATTGCCCAAACCCTTGAACAGTATGGACGGGAAACGGATCTGATCATTTTTTCCGAACTTTTTCTGGTGGGATATCCGCCGAAAGATCTGGTGGAACGGGACTGGTTTATTGCCCGGGTTGAGACAGCTCTCCGGGAGCTTTGCCAAATGTCGAAGCAATATCCTGGGACAGGGGTTTTGGTGGGAGCGCCTTTGCCAAATGACGCAGCTGTAGGCAAAGGGCTGATCAATGCGGCTGTTTTGATCGCGGATGGCAAGATCCTTTTTAAGCAAGCGAAGACGTTATTACCGACCTATGATGTTTTTGATGAAGCCCGACATTTTGATGTGGCTGCCAAGACTGCCGTCATTCCTTTTAAAGATGAAATTTTGGGGATCACCATCTGCGAGGATGCCTGGAATGACGAACGGTTTTGGCCGGAGCGCCGTTTATATGCGGTGGATCCCGTGGCCCGGATGGTCGAATTGGGGGCCACATTGCTCATTAATATCTCGGCCTCTCCCTTTGAAATCGGCAAAGGGGAACTACGTTATGAACTGATTCGCACCCATGCCCGTAAACATGGCGTTCCTATGGTTTTTGTCAATCAAGTGGGCGGTAATGACGAGTTGGTTTTTGACGGCGGCAGTATGGCTTTTGATGCCGACGGTTCTCCCCTTCTGTTGGCGCCTTTCTTTCGGGAATTTGTCATGACGTTTGACAGTAAGGCCCAACCGACGGATTGTCTTTATCGGCCTCTGCCCAAAGTTGAAGCGGTATACCAGGCTTTGGTTTTGGGACTGCGCGATTATTTGAAAAAATGCGGATTTAAAGGGGCGGTTTTGGGACTTTCCGGCGGGATTGATTCGGCCTTGGTATGTTGTTTGGCTGTAGAGGCGTTGGGGAAGGAGAATGTATTCGGGGTAACGATGCCTTCGCCTTACTCTTCAAGCGGAAGTGTGGATGACTCCAGGAAGCTCGCTGAAAATCTGGGGATCCGCTTTGACGTGATTCCGATTTCCGATATTTTTGAATCCTATATGGCGACATTATCATCTCATTTTCAAGGGAAAGCTGCGGATGTAACGGAAGAGAATATTCAGGCCCGGATCCGGGGCAATATTGTGATGGCTTTCTCCAATAAGTTAGGGTATCTCGCGTTGTCGACCGGGAATAAAAGTGAGATGGCGGTGGGATATTGTACCTTGTATGGCGATATGAGCGGCGGTTTGAGCGTTATCTCCGATGTTCCCAAAACCTTGGTCTATGAATTGTGCGAATACATCAACCGGGAACGGGAAATCATCCCCCGGTCCATCATTGAAAAGGCCCCTTCTGCTGAGCTGCGGCCCAATCAACGGGATCAGGACACGTTGCCGCCCTATCCGGTTTTAGATCAAATCTTACAATATTATATCGAGGAAGGATGGTCTGCAGCCCGGATTATTCAGGCCGGGTTTGATGAAGAGACCGTCAAGTGGGTAATCCGCACGGTAGACCGAAATGAATTTAAACGGCGCCAGGCGGCTCCGGGGTTGAAGGTTACGTCCAAAGCCTTTGGCAACGGCCGGCGGATGCCTATTGCCAAGCGGACAGAGCTGTGATGTAGGGCATGATGCGCTGTCCAAAAGTAAACCAGTTAAACTGTAAGTGATACTTGCGTTTCGTGCCTAATTCACCGTGTACTGTGAACCGTGCACTGTATACTGTGTACTATCTGATTTTCGCATCCTTTAATACCGTTTATAAGGAGTGTGAACTGCGTGAATTCAACAGATTGGGACAAGATTTATTTTGACAATCCGCCGGTGGCGCCTTTAGGGATCATTGCTTTACCGGGCAGCCAAACGATTGCGGCGGCGATTAACCGCCGATTAATTCAACAAAGACGAAAATTTGTAGAAAGCAATCCCGATCATGCCGCAGTTCACGGCCTGTTACGGGATTCTTTTATTATTTCCGCTGATTGCCCCCGGTTTGAAACCGGTGAGGGAAAGGCGGTGATTCGGGAAACGGTACGGGGCTATGATGTTTATATTATTGCCGATGTTGGCAATTATCATTGTACCTTTACCATGTACGGCATGGAGTGCCCGATGAGCCCTGACGACCATTTTCAGGATATTAAACGGGTGATTGCTGCCATTGGTGGACGAGCCCGGCGCATAACAGTCATTATGCCATTACTTTATGAGGGTAGGCAGCACCGCCGCCAATCGCGGGAATCTTTGGACTGTGCAGTGGCTTTGCAGGAACTGGAACGTCTTGGCGTCGATAATATTTTCACCTTTGATGCTCATGATCCCCGAGTACAGAATGCCATTCCTTTGACCGGGTTTAATAATCTGCTTCCCACATATCAGATTATTCGGTCCATCGTTGAAAAAGAACGGGACCTGGAAATTTCCCGAGGCAAAATGCTGGTGGTCAGCCCCGATGAAGGAGCGATGAGCCGAAGTATCTATTACGCTAGTATTTTAGGGTTGGATGTAAGCATGTTTTATAAACGAAGAGATTACACCCGGATCGTTAATGGGAAAAACCCCATTATTCAACATGAGTACCTGGGGGAAGATGTGGAAGGCAAAGATGTATTGATCGTGGATGATCTGCTTTCTTCGGGCGAATCCACATTGGATATAGCCCAGGAGTTAAAACGGCGTAAGGCCCGGCGGATTTATATTGCCGTGACCTTTGCCTTATTTGTGGAAGGGATCGACCGATTCCGCCAAGCATATGGGGATGGCGTGATCCAGCGGGTCTATGGAACCAACCTGACTTACCAGCGGGATGAAGTGTTAAATGAGCCTTGGTATGTATCGGTAGATATGTCGGAGTTTATCGCCTATCTGATTGACCTGCTGAACCATGACCGTTCCATCAGTGCTCTATTTGACCCATCGACCAAGATTGGGAAATTCTTGTAAAATATCAGGGATAAATGAATGACTCAAATTATTGATGAACATCGGCTGAATACCCGGTTTTTCCGGGTTTTTCTTTTTTTAGACAGGCTTAAAGTATTTCACCGGTTCGAATGTTTTTTGAAAATTAAACCATAAGCAGTGTCTGAAGAGGGAGGTTTCACAATATATTGGTAAAAGGAACGACTTTGGGGGAGGGATGAAGATGGAAGCACGCGATTTAGCGGAATTAATCAAAAAGGACCGTTCCGAACGGGCTTCCCGGCATTTTGAGGGAACCTTCCTTGACTATTTGGAGCTGGTAAAAGAGGATCCGAGCCTGGCGCAACTGGCCCATGAACGTTTGTACCGTTTGATCACTGAGCGGGGGGTTGAAACGGTAAAAACCGAGGAAAATCCGAGACTACGCAGGATATATGGCAATGAGATTATTAAAAAATATGCCTTTTTCAGCCAGGACTTCTTCGGGATCGACCGGACATTGATGAAGATTGTCCGTTATTTTCATGCAGCGGCCATGCAAGGTGAAGAGTCCCGTCAGGTTTTATATCTGGTAGGGCCGGTCGGGTCCGGCAAATCCTCCATTGTGGAACGTTTAAAACGGGCTTTGGAGGAAGCGCCGCCGGTGTATGCCATTAAAGGTTGTCCTATGCGGGAAGAACCGTTACACCTCATACCCAAACATCTCCGGAAAGAATTCTCCGAGATGTTGAAGGTGAGGATCGAAGGCGACTTATGCCCCCATTGCCGTTATCGTCTGAAACATGAGTATAACGGTGAATATGAGCGAATGCCAGTGGAAACGGTGGAGTTTTCGATCCGTTCCCGAAAAGGGATCGGAGTGGTCCCGCCGGTGGATCCCAATAATCAGGATACGTCGGTTTTAATCGGATCGGTAGATATTTCCAAGATGGATCTTTATTCCGAGGATGATCCCAGGGTATTGTCGCTCAATGGCGCTTTTAATGTGGGAAACCGGGGCATCGTGGAATTTATCGAAGTATTTAAAAACGAGATTGAATATTTGCATACGATGATTACAGCCACTCAGGAAAAGGCCATTCCATCGCCGGGGAAAGGACCGATGATTTATTTTGACGGCGTGATTGTGGCCCATTCCAACGAGGCGGAATGGAACAAATTTAAGTCTGATCACACCAATGAAGCTATCTTGGACCGGATCGTCAAGATTGAAGTCCCTTACTGCTTGGAGTTAAATGAAGAAGTTAAGATCTATCAGAAAATACTCAAACAGAGCAGTTTTCGGGCACATTTAGCTCCTCATACCATTGAGATCGCGTCAATGTTTGCGGTGTTGACCCGTTTGACACCTTCATCCAAAGTGGATCCATTGACGAAGCTACGGATATACAATGGCGAAGAAGTGCTGGAACAGGGCAATGTTAGAAAAGTGGATATCGCCGAATTGAGGGAGGAAGCCACCAACCGGGAGGGAATGACCGGTATATCGACCCGCTTTATTATGAAAGCTTTGGATACAGCATTGGCGGAGTCGGAGAATAATTGTATCAATCCTTTGGCTATTTTGGATACTTTGGTCAAGGCGGTCAAGGAATTGTCCATTCCGGAGGAGGAGCGGAAGCGTTATTTAGTCTTTTTACAAGATATTTTAAAGAAAGAGTATCATCGGATTTTGGAGTTGGAAGTGACGAAAGCCTTTATCCATGGTTTCCGGGAACAAGCTCAGGATCTCTTCAATAATTATCT
>Ga0209508_1000948_pt1 | contig 24865 bp, 28 predicted proteins | sample AD_UKC129_MetaG_FD_184427 | JGI IMG/M metagenome (GOLD analysis project Ga0209508, IMG submission 184427) | Active sludge microbial communities of municipal wastewater-treating anaerobic digesters from Canada - AD_UKC129_MetaG (SPAdes) (version 2) | ecosystem: Engineered > Bioreactor > Anaerobic... | reverse complement strand
AATCTGGCTTGGAGGCATATTCCTACTCATAGGTGTTGTATGGCTCCTTGTTGCCCTTGGCATTATACCAGCAGCTTATCTGCGTTTTTGGCCGCAGATTCTCTTAATAATCCTAGGAATCCTTATAGTAGCAAAGTCTTTGAGGTGATAAGAATGTTTGATTTGATGAAACGTTTATCAGAGGCTAATGGGATATCAGGTTTCGAAGATGAGGTAAAAGAGATCATTAAAGGCGAATTAGAAGGTCGAGTGGATAGTATAGAGGAGGATAATCTTGGAAACCTTATCATGGTCAAAGAAGGCGACCCCGAGGCCCCTAGTGTGATGTTAGCAGCTCACATGGACGAGATAGGTCTTATGGTGCGTTATATTGACAAGAAAGGATTCATAAGATTTTCCAAAATCGGGGGAATAAATGACCAGATGCTCCTAAACCAGCCAGTGGAAATCCATGGAAAAAAAGGTAAAATAACAGGAGTTATAGGTTCCAAGCCACCCCATCGGATGAAACCAAAGGAGAGAAAAAAGGTTACAAGCTATGAAAAGATGTTTATCGACATAGGAGCAACATCAAGAAAAAAGGCTGAGAAACTTGTAACGGTAGGGGACCCTGTAACCTTCAAGGCACCATTTAATAAACTCCAAAATAGGCTTTTTGCTGGAAAAGCCCTTGACAATAGGATTGGCTGCCTATTACTAATAGAAGTTCTAAAGTCTGTTAAATCCAATACAACAATATATGGTGTGGGTACAGTACAAGAAGAAGTGGGTCTTAAGGGCGCCAGAACCTCTGCATTTAAATTAAATCCTGACATGGCACTGGCGCTTGATGTTACCATATCAGGAGATCATCCAGGCATTGAAGAAGAGGACGCCCCAGTAAAGCTCGGTAAAGGACCTGGTATAGTTTTGACTGATGCAAGTGGTAAAGGTATTATCACCCATAGGATGATCAGGGATTGGCTTCTTTCAACTGCAAAAGAGGAGAACATACCTATACAATTAGAGGTGAGTGAGGGTGGTACAACAGATGCGACAGCAATTCATTTAACCCGTGCAGGTATACCAGCCGGTGTGGTGTCAGTCCCCACAAGGTATATTCACACGCCTGTTAGTGTTGCGAACATGGACGATATCGAAAATAGCGTGAAACTACTTATAAAAGCCCTTGAACGCCTCTAAAAAAAACTATTCATATTTTACTTTTCCTGTTATCTCTATCCCATTCTCACTTATTTTATATGGTACGAAATCCACTGGAGTTTTTGTGCTCCTCATCTTAACAATATCCATAACCCTTTCTCTCCTACCAGTGTAAGGGTTCTCCCTCTTCAGAAGGTTTATAGCACCATAAACCGAGAACAAAGCTATTTCGTTAAATTTCCTGGCGGTTGCGCTGTCAAGTATTATTAGACTTGTTATATTCCTCTTTTTCAACTCATATACAATGAAATCGAACCTATTCCTAAATTCGTATGGTGTTAAATTGCCTGTGTGACTTCCAAGATTGTCAATTATAAGCACATTGGTATCGGCCGAGATCTCATCTAGGAATCTTCCAATGTCTTCTTCCACTGATTCTATGCCTATCTTCATCTCAGCCTCTGTGACCATGGCTCTTACACCAGCAAGGCTTACTATCTCTAGAATGCCACTTTCTATTAATTTTTCCATGTCCCAGCCAAATGAGTCGCACTGAAACTTGAGGTCTGTTTCATCTTCTTCTGTTGTAACATAGACCGTCTTGAAACCATCACTTGCACTTTTTATGGCGAATTGCAAGGCCATTATTGTTTTACCAGAACCAGCATCTCCTGTTAGGAGTATGCTTCGGCCTACTGGGAATCCTCCTATTATCTCATCCAAGTCTTTTATACCGGTACTCATCCTTTGAAGTTCTTTCATGGGTTGAACCTCCCCTTTTATATGTGGAATTCGAATTCAAGCTTTCCCCATCTTGAAATTTGCACTACACTCCCTTTGATTTTTGTCCAGGTGAAGCTTCTAACAAGCATTGTTCTGAACATTAAGGCGAAGATGGGGTTTACTTTAATATCCTCGCTCCATGGGAATGTTATGAACTCTAGTTTGTAATAGTCTTTTTCTTCCTTGATTCTTGTTTTTATTCCAAGGTTTTTTAGGAATGATTTTAACCATGAAATATAGGCGTTAAAGACTTTTTCAGTGTCCATTTTTCCTTTTTTAATCTGTGATAGAAGCCCTTTTCTTTTCATATGCTCGTTGAATGAAGGTTTTAGGTTTTCTTCGAATTTGTCCGCGAAATTCCTTATTATGCTGTTTCTTAGTTGTGGCGGGACTGTTGATGCGAATACTGGGATTGCTGATAAAAGGAAACCATATAATTCTCTTGTTGATTTTTCCTTGATCAATTTTAACCTTCTTTTCTCGGCTTGCAACTTCGCTGTTATATCATGTCCTATGATCTGTATAAATTTCTCCCTGTTTTTTATGGTGGATGCGTATAATTCAAGGTAGTGTTCTCCCCCATACTTGTCTCTTATCTTCACTTGCACCGGCTCTAAGTGATCCTTGAATGGTCTTATAATATTATCCATAAGTTTCTTGAACTCTTCCCGGCTGATAATACCCATCTTCTTGAGGATGCTAACATGCCTATTATAACATTTTTCTCTTGGAAGCCTTGTAACCCTCTCAAAGGCATCATTAAGGAACATGATCTCCTCTTTCTTGTCTAGGAGGATGATAAGGTCTGGTGAGGATTCTGCTAATTTACGGTACCTTTCCTCGCTTATCCTGAGCTTTGAATCCATCTTATGCTTGTAGATAGCAACTTCGATTGTACTGTGCAGTTCCCGGTCTTCGAAGGGTTTTATAAGGTAACCGAATGGTTCTGTTAACTTCGCCCTCTCAAGGGTCTCCTTGTCAGAGTAGGCTGTCAGATAAACTACTGGAATATCATGGTCTCTTTTTATGATCTCGGCGGCTTCTATCCCATCCATTTCACTTTTTAGTATGATGTCCATGAGGACTATGTCGGGTTTCTTCTCCCTTGCAAGTTCTATGGCCTCCTCCCCTGAAGCTGCTATACCCACAACCTCATAGCCTAGGGCTTCGGCCCTGTGTTTAATGTCTAGGGCCACTATACTTTCATCTTCAACTATTAACAATTTTATGGCCAAACTGATACACACCCCAGCTTTGTTGGATTACATATCATATTATGGTTAATTTGAATATTTTAACTGGAAGATTGCCATATATTATTGGGGTTTCTGTCCATTGGTAGTCTAGTTTTGTCGCTGTATTCTTTAGGATTTTATCTTGTGGTGTTAGGATGGTTATCCTCCCATTTTCTTTTAGGATTTTCTTGGCGGATTTGAGGAAGTTATGGTAGAGTTTTTCTATCATGGATTTTCTCCCGATTCTGATCCCGTAAGGTGGGTTGGTTATGATGACATCGGCTTCTTGGATATGCTTGTCTAGGTGTTCGGCGTCGCCTTGCATGACCTTGATAAAATCTATTCCAAGGTTGGATAATGTCTTTTTGCAGCCTTCAACATGTTTTTTGAACTTTTCAACACCCAAGATTTTGAGGTTCTTGTTGAATGAGAGTTTATCTCCTTTTTTGATAGAAGCTGGTGGGATTTTGCTCCCTGAGAGGGCTGCTTCGACTAGTATTGTCCCACTCCCACACATTGGATCCGCGAGAATCTCTTCGGGCCTCCAATCGGATATTTTGAGTAGTGCGGCTGCTATTGTTGGGTTAAGTGGTGCTGGGTGCTGGTATACTCTGTAGCCTCTCCTGTGAAGGCTTTTGTCTCCTGTGGTGTCGACTCCTAGAAGTAGAAGGTTGTTGATTAATTCAACTCTAATTATAACATCGGGAGAGTCTAGGTTTACTCTTAGACGTTTTTTCATTGAGGAAAAGTAACTTTTTATGACCGCGTCCCCTGCTATCCTGGCGATGTCCATGGAGTTGAAGTCATGGACACCCACTCTCTTTGCTCTTATAGCGAAACTTTCACTCGGCTTTATAAATGAGAAATCAATACTCTTAACTTTTCTGTGGATATCTTCGAGTCCTGTGACCCTGGCAGATTTGAGTAGTAGTATGATTCTTTCACAGGTTCTTGCATGGTAATTTAATTTGTTGATTAACCTCTTTTCACATTTAAAATATACTCTACCTTTGTCTGTTTTTTCTATTTCACCTCCAAGTTCCCGGATTTCTGCTGCTGTCAACTCTTCTAATCCTATCTGTGTCGTGGCATACAATTCCATCTTTTGAGGCGATAACTGACTCATTCTCCGCTTTTGAGGAACATGTAAATGATATAGGCTATTATGAGTATTATTATGACTGGAAGCAGCCATATGATCACATAGAAAGCCACGATTGCAAGTATCACCGCAACTATCAAATATATAATATCTTTTAGTTCCATATGGTATCTTATATCTACTACTATTAATAACAATTTCCCTAATATATTGATACAAGGGGTAAGATGATGATATTCATTGTGAACAATCATGGCCAATACAACCATAGGATCTATAGAACGCTAAGATACCTTAACATACCATCAAAGATGATACCCAACACTATACCAGTTGATACTCTCCTAGACAATGAACCAGAGGGTATCATAATAGGCGGGGGACCATCAATAGAAGAAGCCGGAAACTCCATAGAATATATAAAAAGGATAGAAGTGCCCATACTAGGCATATGCCTCGGCCACCAACTAATGGCACTAGCATTCAATGGTAAAGTAGCTAGTGCAGAAGCCGAAGAATACGCCCAAATAGAAATAGAAATACTAGATGAAGATGACATATTCAAGGGCCTCGGAGCCCATATGAGTGTATGGGCCTCGCACAAGGATGAAGTTAAAATTCTACCAAAAAATTTTAAGATCCTTGCAAGATCAAATATATGTGAAATAGAAGCCATGAAACATGTTAAAAAGCCACTCTATGGCGTGCAGTTCCATCCAGAGGTCCACCACACACCCGAAGGTCCTATGATATTCAAAAACTTTTATAATATATGTGAAGGTGTAAGATAATGTTCAATCCATCAGAATTCATAAAAAACGCGATAGAAGATATAAGGGAAACCGTAGGTGATGGGAAGGCCATAATAGCACTCTCAGGTGGTGTTGACAGTTCAGTAGCGTCAGTGCTCGCCAGCAAAGCCATAGGAGACAGACTAGTAGCAGTCTTCGTAGATCATGGCCTTCTAAGAGAAGGTGAAGCAGATTATGTTAAGGAAACCTTCAGCAACCGCCTTAACCTACTATTCATCGACGCATCAGAAAGATTCCTAAAAGAACTCAAAGGCGTCATCGACCCGGAAGAAAAACGCAGGATAATCGGAAGAGTATTCATAGAAGTCTTCGAAGAAGTTGCAGAGGAAACAGGCGCAGAATACCTAGTCCAGGGGACAATAGCACCCGACTGGATCGAAAGTGAAGGTAAAATAAAATCACATCATAACGTCACACTACCACACGGCCTAGTCTTGAAGATAATCGAACCCCTAAGGGAACTCTACAAAGATGAAGTCCGCATCCTCGGCAGAGAACTAGGCCTACCAGACAAGATAATCAAAAGACAACCATTCCCAGGCCCTGGACTTGCCGTGAGAATAATAGGTGAAATAACCCCAGCGAAAATCAGGATATGTAGAATGGCCAATGCTATAGTAGAAGATGAGGTAATAGGCGCGGGATTAGATGAGAGGCTCTGGCAATACTTCGCAGTATTAACAGATACTATGGCGACAGGCGTGAAAGGTGATATGAGAGACTTCGGCTACCTAATCGTTTTAAGGATGGTTGAGTCAATAGACGCCATGACAGCCCAGGTACCGGAACTGCCATGGGAACTCATAAAAAGGATATCAAAACGTATAACAGCCGAGATACCAGAGGTGACGCACGTAGCTCTCTCAGTGAGTGATAAACCCCCAAGTACCATAGAATTCGCATAAAATTTTATATGGAGATTATTCCAATAGATAAAATCATGATGAAGTTTAGCACACCACTACCAGGAGACACAGAATCACTTAAAAAAATCATAAAAGAACTGAAAGGAGACATATACGAAGTTTACATGGCAGGCCCATCTGAATTCATGGGCAGCGGCCGGGCAACACTACATTCACCCCTAATAGAGGATATTGGAAGACAAGTATCCTATGCACATAAACATAATATCAAATTCAAGCTCATATTAAACCCCTCATGCCTATCAGGACAACAACTAACCTCTAACGGATATAATATTTTTAGGAATTATTTTGAAGAACTAGAAACATTAAATGTGGATGCTGTTATAGTCTCGGATCCATACCTAGTAGAGATGCTATCAAAGGATCTGCAAAACCTCCAAATTGGAGTATCATGCATAGCACACGTAGACTCGTCACAAAGGGCCAAATTCTTCGAAGATCTCGGAGCGGATGAAATAACAATTGACACGAACATCAACAGACACTTCGACCTCTTAGAATCCATAAGAGATTCTACAGACTGTGAATTGAAGGTTATAGCAAATGAGGCATGCCTATACAAATGCCCATTCCGCTACTCACACTTTAACCTATTCTCACATATTACAGCATCACCACAGATAGCCATCATAGGAGACTACTACTTCGAAAAATGTATTTCACTCAGAGTCAGAGAACCCACCCTAATAATAAGATCCCCATGGATAAGACCAGAAGATGTCCCTGAATATGAAAAGATAGGCATCGACATAATAAAAATTTCTGGCCGGGCAAACACCACACAATGGATAATAGACACAATGAAAAGTTACACCAGTGGACATCACAAGGGCAACCTCCTAGAATTATTAGATTGTCCAAACGAATTAAGAGACCACTTCCACATACCAAACGAGAAACTTGAAGGTGCCATAGAACAATGGAAAACTTGTAAGAAGCTATGCCATAAATGTAATTTTTGTGAAACCCTCGCCAAGGAATTAATCCTTAAAAGAAGGGATATAGGATGAACAAAACAATAATGGAGTTGTCCCATGCACGAGACCAGATCGAGGACACACTCCAAGCCTTAACTGGTAAGGCAATATTCGTCCCAGAAGTTAAGGTCTTTAACATGGCATGCGGCTGCAGAGGATTACTAGCAGATCTCAGAGGCCTTGAAACAGAAGAAGCAGAAGTCTTCCGCAAAAAAATAACAAAAACCCTAAAAGAAACCCTGAAAAGATTAGACATCAAAACAGACATGATATACGCAAGGAACTTCCCAGGAACCTACATGGTCGTTGGCATAACAGCCAGAAAATTCTGCGGAAGATGCAAAAGAGAACTAGGAAGCCTAAGTTCACGCCCAGACATAACAATACTTAAAGGCTAAAAAAAACTATGATCAAAAACAATCTTAGAGTAGCTTGGAGACTATCAACGCAACCTCCTCAAGGAAACTCCTATCAGCCTCGTCAAAGGCCCCTGGCTCGTTACTGTCAACATCAAGAACCCCAAGGATCCCATCAGCCCTCTTTATGGGGACAGCTATCTCAGATTTAACACTCTCATTACATTGAAGATAATCCTCATCCTCCGAAACATCAACAACAATAGAAGCCCTACCAGTTCTCGCAACTCGGCCACAAACCCCACTATCTATAGGTATCCTAACATGTGGAGTGACCGGACCCCTATAGGGGCCTAATATAAGCTCATCATCCTCTAGCAGATATATTCCAACCCAATCAAAATATGGGATCCTTGAAAGCAATCCTATTATCTCATCAACTGACATATCTGCTCTGATTTCTCCAAGAACCCCATCAAGGATGGCCTTTTTAGTGGCTTTCATCAAAGATTATATTAGGATCCAACTTCTATAAAATTTTTCTGATGATAAAATCAAAGTATCTCTACCTTGAAAAGCTTACGAAGAATATCAGGTTAAAATCTTCAAATTTTGATAGGGAACTTGAAGGATTCACACCACCATCAGTTTTCATCGGAGCCTATAATTATCCAAGGGTCTATGCAGGGCCCCTTGTAACATCCCAGGGTAGTGATGTTCATCTCATGGACATGCCAGAAGAATGGATACCAAAGGGTAAAAGTATCCATGAGATCATAGAATATCGTCTCAGTCTTGTCAGGGGAAAAAGAAGGGTTCATGTTAAGGGCCTTGATGACAAACTTGTTGAAAAACTTCAAGAGATAACACTTGCAAGGTCGCCTGTTGACAGTGAAGTCTTATTTTCACATAAGCCGCGTGGCATGCAGTTTTTTGGGGATGAACACCCTCCACATGGACCAAGCGCCCCAATAGAAGATTTCCAAGTTGATAATGTAAGATGGAATCGCCGCCTTGAAAAGGCCTATTATGACAGCGACCTTAAAGCATCAGATGCAATATACAATCTCTATAGGATGGATGTGCCATTCTCCTCTATACAGAAGGCTCTTTCAGTGGGTGCTTTTGGCATTGAAGGAAGACGCAAGCTTGTCCCTACTCGTTGGTCTATAACAGCTTGTGACAGTATAATAGCTGATAGGCTCCTTAGAAAGGTCCAAGAGTATGAGGTTATCGACTCATATAGGGTATATGAGTTTGAAAGTTTTAATAACAGGTATATTATAGTATTGACACCTACAAGATGGCAATATGAGTGGATAGAAGCCTTCCTTGGGGTTTTAGGATCTGAGGAGCTTATATTCTCTGATCATGAAATTGGAAATGCCAAGAGGGAATATTCTAGGGTTGGGGGTTGTTATTACAGTTCAAAGATGGCTGTTCTTGACGCTCTTGACCGTGAAGAGAAACAGGCCGGTGCAATAATACTAAGGGAAGCATACCCAGGATACATACCATTAGGAGTGTTCAATGTACGTGAAAACGTGAAAAATGCCATGAAACATGCCCCAATGGAATTTAACAGTCTTGAAAGCGTTTTAAAGTACATTGGGGGGCGTTTAAAACTCGGAGTTGACAAGTACATGATGGAAAGCCGCCTCCTCAAGGAAAATAGTAGACAGACAAGCCTCGACGAATTCACAGGAGGGATGAAAACTATTGGAACTTAAATTTAGAAGACCGTCAAAAGCCGCCAGAAAAGCCATCTGTAAACTTGCTATGGAACCATACAAATCAAAGAGGATCCTAGAAGAAGTTGAAGATAGAATAGTTGAATTCACTGGACATCAGACAGTTAAAATTGTGAATAGTGGGAACGCGGCCCTACTAGTTGTTATGAACAGTCTACCTTCACCTTTCCTCATACCAGATGAAGGTGGCTGGAGAGGTTTCAAACAAATCCCAAAACTACTCGGTAAAGAGACCATAACATTAAAAACTCGCCTCGGCTTCATAGAACCTGAAAAACTTGAAACCATACTCAAGGATAAGAAACCATCAGCACTTTTTCTAACAAGTTTCGCGGCTTATACTGCTGAACAGCCAATCAAGGAAATCTATGATATCTGTTCTGAAAATGGTGTGATGCTCGTTGAGGACGCTTCAGGGAGCATAGGGGACCCCAAAGGTCGTCTGTGTAACGGTAATTATAATCATGTTATAGTAGCTTCAACAGGATCTCCTAAAGTAGTGAATGCTGGTGGAGGAGGATTCATAGCAACCTCAACAAGGAGAATACTCGGGGATAATATCCTTTTAAGGACCTTGAAGGTTGACCCTTATCTTCCGGCGGCTATAAACGAAGAACTTAAAAGGGCGCCGCACACACTCAAAAAGCTCATTAAAGCCACAAAATACATTAAAAATAGGCTGGGAAATGTTTATCATCCAAAGAGTAGAGGTGTGAATGTGATCATACCCACACAAAACCCCAGAAGGGATGCTAGAAGACTTCGAGAAAAGATAAAAGTAGATGGTAACATTTTAACGGTCTGTCCAAGCTATGATCGCCTAAAAAGGAAGGCCATTGCAGTTGAGATAAAAAACTTGGAGACAGAATCTCTCAAAAAAGACAACTTGGATACCCTAGTAGAGTTGATAACATTTATGATTCGAGGATGAGCAAGGTTGTGCGCTCCATAAGAGCCCCTGTAACACCTACAAGTTTTATTTCATTCTCTGTCAGATCATATAATCTTTTAAGGTACTCTGTGTTTGGTTCAAGCACGCTATCGTCCCGTTCAAACATCTTTGATAGTTTATCTAACTTATCTTGAGAGTCTATGAGGACTGCGCATATGTCCATCGGCCCCTCTTTTAAGCCAACCATCCTAAGGGCTTTGTCTATTTGTCTTGTGGCAGCGGTCCTCAAACATATTTCTAGGCCTATGTCTTTTGCTATGTTCTCTCCCCTCTGGAATGCTTTAATTGCATGGACAGTGGCATGTAAAACATGTTCACTACCAGCCACAGCCCTTGCATCCATTAACTGGACAATCCCGTCATCTAGGCTGGCTAGGGTTTCATCTATTTTTTTTATTTCGCCTTTAAATCCTAAAATCTTAATATTGGTCATTTTTTCTTTCTTTCATTTGCTAGTAGGCGGTTAACTCCGCTTATGAATGCCTCTACACTGGCCATTATAATATCTGGTTGGGTGCTTCTTGCGCTTATGATCTTGTCTTTGTATCTGAGTTTTATTATCACGTCGATGAGGGCATCTGTACCTCCTGTTATGGCATCAACGTGATATTCCTCCAATTTTATATCAGCGAAATCCTCCAAACTCTTTTTTATGGCTACTATGGCGGCGTCAACAGGTCCAACACCTATACCTGCTTCTAGGATCTCCTTTTCATTTACTCTTAGTTTTACTGATGCTGTTGGAGTGACTTTATTCCCGGAGACTACTGTGACTTCTTCTAGGTTTACCATTTTATCTTCTACAATGCCTAGCACGTCTTCTGCTATTGCCTGGATATCCACATCTGTCACACATTTACCCATGTCACCTAGAGATTTAACCCTTTCAAATATCTTTTCTAGTTGTCTTTCATCGACTTTTAAATCGAATTCTTCCAGTTTTTCTTTCAAGGCGCTTGTACCTATATGTTTGCCCATTACAAATTTTCTCTTACGACCTACAAGTTCAGGTGTTATAGGTTCATATGTTTCAGCTTTTTTAAGCACACCATCAACATGTATGCCTGCTTCATGGGCGAATGCGTTTTCGCCGACAATAGCCTTATTAGGTTGTATATATACACCTGTGAGTCTTGCAACCATCTTGGAAGTATCATATAACATCTTTATATTAATGTTAGTTTTAACCTCATAGAGAGAGTATAGGGCCACTACGAGTTCTTCGAGGGCTGCGTTACCAGCTCTTTCACCTATACCATTTATTGTTGCATGTACTTGGCTTGCGCCGGCCCTGAGGCCCATGAGTGAATTTGCAACTGCTAGTCCGAAGTCGTTATGGCAGTGCACACTTAGAGGTGCTTTAAGTTTTGAAAGTTCGCCATAGAATTTGTAGGCTCTTTCGGGTGTTAGGATTCCTACGGTGTCGCATGCGCAGATTCTTTCAGCCCCTGCATTTATGCTCTCTTTTAGTATTTCTTTCAGGAATTTCATGTTGCTTCTTGTCGCATCTTCCGCCGAGAATTCTACGATTAGTCCATGGTCTTTTGCATATTGTATGGCTTCTATTGCGCTTTCTTTTACTTGTTTTTGGGTTTTTCTGAGTTTTTCTTTGATATGTAATTTTGAGGTTGGGACTACTAGGTGTATGCTGTCAACGTCACATTCTAGTGCAGCGTCGATGTCTCCTTTTAGGGGGCGTGCGAAGCTGCAGATTTCGGCGTTTAATCCCTCTTTTGTGATCTTTTTTATGGCTTTTCTTTCTCCTTCTGATGTTATGGCTGAGCCGGCTTCGATGATGTCAACGCCAAGATCGTCTAGTCTTAGTGCTATTCTAAGTTTTTCTTCTGGCGTTAATGAGACTCCTGGTGTCTGTTCACCGTCTCTTAGTGTTGTATCTAATATTTTCACTCGCAAGATTATCCCCCTAAATCCTTTTTTTTGTGTATTAGGTGTATGATCCTAGTGAGGCTTTTATGCATTCTTATGGCATGTTTTTCTTTTATTGTGAATTTTTTATCTATTATATCTTCTAGGTGGAGTTTGTGTGGTGTTGCTATACATATTCTTCCATCTTTTTGAAGGTTATGTTTTGCTGTTTTGAGAAATTCTCTATAGAGTTTTTCTTGTCTTTCTCCGCGGGTGGATGCGGATATACCATATGGTGGATCTGTTACAATAGCCTTCACGGGCTTTTTTAGTCTGAGTTTCCTGGCATCGGCCCTTATAAGTTCATAATCCTTTATACCATAATATTTGAGGTTTTTTTCTGTTCCTTTAACCATTTTGGGGTCTATGTCTGCCCCGATGATCTTGGCTCCTATTATGCCTGCTTCTATGAGTATGCCTCCTGTGCCGCAGAATGGGTCTAGTAGTGTTTCCCCTTCTCGGGCACCTGAAAGGTTGACCATGCACCTGGCAAGTTTCGGGCTCATGGAGCCAGGATAAAAAAATGGCCTTTTATGCGGCTTTGCCCTGTTAAAGTGTTTCTTGTCGATTTTATAAAGTCTTTTTGTGATGAATATTTTATCCTTTTTTATGAGCAAGCGGATCAGTGACCTGGGATTTTCTAGGTTTACTTGGAGGTGTGGATGTTCCTTTTTTATAATGGTGCCTATCTTTTTTTCTATGGATGGAGAGTCTATTGGGGTTTTCTCTATCTTCTTCACTCTTACTGCGAAGTTATCTTTTATTAGATGTCTCCATGGGAGTGATTTTATCCTTTCAAGTTCTCTGGGTGTGGTTGTGGATATGAGTTGGCATATTTCATGTGTATACGCTAGTCTGGAAAGGATGGGGATTTTCTCTTCTGGAATGTCTAATACCATTAACTTTTCAGCGCAATATTTTATCTTGTATTCTGTTTCTAGTAGATTTTTGACTTCGCTTTGGGGTAATGTGTTATGTTCACCTGATAGTATCAGTGCTATTTCCATATTCTTGTCACCTTTCTCCAGATAAGAGATGGTATCATTGATGATATTAGGCCTCTTTTTAGGAATTCTTGTATTAGTGGTGTTTGATCGTCCATGTCACCATACTCTGATATTATATTCTCGAGGTTCTTTTCTTTAATTTTTAAGATGAGGTAGTCTAGTCCATAATTGTCTAGGAGCTTGAAAGTCTTCTGTACCCTGAGTTGATTTTTAATTTCATTGTCATAGATTTCATGATATCTCTGATGGTATTTTTTAAGCAGACCAGGATCTTCCTTATCTAGGGCTTCTTCTATGGTCTCTGCAGCTATTTTCGCGGCTTTAAAGCCTATTAACAAGCCTCCGCCGGTGGTTGGTTTTACTTGGCTGGCCGCGTCACCTATAAGAATGCATCTGCCCTTGTATAATTTTTTGTTGGGATCTGCTAATGGTATGTTCCCTTGATATTTTCCCAGTATCCTGAAATGGGTTGAAAAACTTTTTATGAATTTGAGTAGGAAACTCCAAGGTCTTTTAGATTCTGAGAAGAAGCCTATTCTTGCCATTTTATCGGATAAGGGTATCCTCCATAGGAATCCTGGACTAATATCCGCGTTAAGTTTTAAATCGAGGAATTCTGGGTTCATTCTCGCGTCATTGAATTCTATGAGGTATTGTCTTGCGAGGAATCCTATTTGATCGGGTTTGAATCCCATTGCATTGACGATAATAGGGGCTGATAGTTTATCGCCGCTGTTTAATGTTATTTCACCATGATTATGATCAATTTTTATCACTTTCCTATTTTTTAAAAGTTTGGCTCCGCTCGAGACGGCCTTCTCTGTTAGGTACTGATCATAGGATACTCTGTCGATTACATAGGCTTCCACGTCATCTTTTGATACTTTTAGGATATGATCTGAGGGTGAATGTATAATCGCACCCTTTATCCTGTTTATTATGAATTCATCTGGTAATATGTTAACATTTTTTATCTTCCAGGATACCAATCCTGCGCATTGGAGCGGTAAACCTATTACCTTCTTCTTTTCAACCAAGGCTGCTTTGAATCCTTTATCTGCTACTAATCTTGCGAGAGTAGATCCAACCGGACCGGCTCCTAAAATGAGAACATCATAATCCCACATTTATATCCTCCACTAGCCATTAGAATTATTCTCTTAATCTTTTGAATTTATCTGAATGTCTTTTGAGCAATGACCCCTCACTTGAAGATTTACTCTTCTTCGATCCCTTCTCTTGGACACTCTCCTGGGATACCATGCTTTTATACTCTCCTGCCATCAACTGGTTTATCAACTCGTCTATCTTTTGGGGGTTCGGAGCGTTCTCTAGGACTATTGGAGTGTGCTCATGACCCCCAAATACTTGAATATTCCCTGCAGACATTAACTTTTCCATAAGATCTTGAGAGAACACCACATCTACTATCTTATCATAGTAAATGTAGGATATTTCCTTGCGTATTATACCTTTTTGGATGATGATTCTTTGATCAGTTAAAATGTACCTCGTATACTTCCAGGATATGAGATCTATTATTGATTTAATGATCAATACTAGTATAACGATTAGGAATATCCATGTCACAATCTGGGCAAGGGGCAAGTTAACAGTGGATGCTATAAAATATTCAAGTTTTGCAGCGGCTTCCATGGCAAATGGTAAAAGATAAAAGAGTATCACAACCGCTGCCAAGTTCAAAATTATAGAACTTGAATAAAGGAATAAACGGGGATGAGTACTATATATGATTTTTTCACCAGCAAATCTCTCCATGATCTACCACCTAAATTAAATAAATTAAACTATTATACTATCTTTTTGATGAAAGAAAATATAAGGATTAAGGAGACAAGGATAAAGTTAGTCACTGACATTGAAACTCACAACCTCCAAAATTTTATATTAAAGGAAAGGTTACTGCTCGAGGATTATATAAGGCGCAAACCCTATTTTCTCACAACCCTCGAGCCACTACCAGCGAAAAAAGGACCCCCAATAGTTAAGATCATGGCGAAAGCCGCGCTAATCAGTGGAGTGGGGCCAATGGCAGCGGTCGCGGGAACAATAGCCGAATTGTCACTTCACCATCTCATAAATAAAGGTTCAAAGCATACCATAATCGATAATGGCGGGGATATAGCCCTCATAAATGATAGGAAGATCACCATTGGATTATATGCAGGCGATTCACCGCTCTCTGGAGAAATAGGATTCCAATTCAAGGCCAGTAGAAAACCCCAAGGAGTATGCACATCCTCAGGTACCGTTGGACACTCTATAAGTTTTGGCCGGGCCGATGCCGTGACAGTATTCGCCGCCAAGGCTAGTGTGGCTGATGCTCTTGCAACATCAATCGCCAATGCAGCTAACGGAAAAAGAGATAATGAGGCGGTTGAAAATGCCCTGGAGAAGGCTGAAGATTTCAAAGACCATTTCAATGGAGTCTTAGTGGTTGTTGGTGAAAATGCTGGTATAATCGGCAGAATACCAAGGCTGGTGAAAACAGATAAAAAAGTGACAATAGGCGAGTTATGGGAAGTTTAGCCTCAGATCGCCCATCATTCATCACATATCTCAGAGCTCATAGGGTTCATCATAGGCCACATATACACTCGAGGTGTTAGCCGAACATTACCCCAGCTTCTCGCCTGAAATCTTCCTCTTTTTCGATTCCACTTATCTTGTCAACCGCATTCAAGAAGTCGTTCATTGTAACTTCTTCTCTCTCCTCTCTTATAGCGAACATGCCAGCTTCTGTACATATCGCCTTTAAGTCGGCGCCTGATGACCCGTCTGTCATCCTTGCGATGAGATTTATGTCCACATCCTCTGCAAGTGACATGTTAGCACTATGAATCTTGAGGATTTCCCTTCGACCTTCCTCGTTTGGTAATGGAACCTCTATGAATCTGTCGAATCTGCCTGGTCGCAGTAGTGCAGGGTCTAGGATGTCGGGTCTGTTTGTGGCCGCGACTATGCCAACATCGCCTCTTGATTCGAAACCGTCAAGTTCGGCGAGAAGTTGCATGAGGGTTCTTTGAACTTCCCTGTCTCCACTTGTTGAACTTTTAAGTCTTTTCGCTGCAACAGCATCGATTTCATCGATGAATATTATGCTTGGGGATTTTTCCTTGGCTAATTCGAAGACGCCTCTCACGATTCTTGCACCTTCACCTATATATTTTCTGACAAATTCTGATGCAACTATTTTTATGAAGGTTGCATGTGTCTCATGGGCAACAGCCTTTGCAAGGAGCGTTTTACCAGTGCCTGGCGGGCCATAGAGTAGAACGCCTTTAGGTGGCTCGATACCTATCTTTTCAAAGAGTTCTGGTTTGCTTAATGGTAATTCTACCGTTTCTTTAACTTCTCTTATCTGTTCTGCTAGGCCCCCTATCTGGTCGTATGTTACATCTGGCCTTTCCTCAACTTCCATGCCTGTGACTATTGGATCCTTTTCTGATGGTAGCACGTCAACTATGCTGAATGTTTGCTGGTTTAGGGCTACTCGCGCCCCTGGCTCTAATAATTTTCTGTCTATGAATCTTGAGTAATTAATAACGAAATGTGGACCTGTGCTGCTTTTCACGGCCACTCTGTGATCGTCTAAGACTTCCGTGACGGTGGCTATGACCAGTGGGGGTGTTCTGAACCTTTCTATCTCCCCTCTGAGGGATTCGACTTCTCTGTCTAATCTTAGTTTTTCATTTTCTATGAGGAGTTTATCCTTTTCAAGTTTTTTGATCTTCCATGTTAATTTTCTTTTTATCTTGGCATTCTCCTCTTTTAGGGTTCTTATTTCTTTTTTTAGTTCTTCAATTTTTTTAAAAAGGTAAAGCGGATTATTTTCCATGATTCTGGAACACTCCTATCCAAATTTTTTTTTTTGGACCCTCCCCCTTGTAGGGGGGAGTTTTTTTTAGAATGATACTTTCACCCCCATATTTTTGCCATGGGGGGGTGTATCTCCCTTTTAGCTTTCAGGACCGTCCCAAGCCCCACATCAATATCTTCTGGATCAAAAATACCGTGCGAGGAGCTATTAAGGCTTCATTGCACAGTTTCCTTGATTTTTATATGATTATAACTATTTCGATAAAACTATATAAAGTTTTTCTCAAACCATTCAAAATATAGGTTAGGGATAAAAGTTAAATTATATCATAGATCTATTATATAGAAAAGAGGAGATCTTCTATGAGATGCGAGATTTGCGGCAAGAAGATCATCGGCAAACCCATCAGGGTGAAAATCGAAGGATCGATCATGGATGTATGTGTTGACTGTTCAAAATTTGGCAAGATACAAAGACAAAGAACAGAAAGACCTAAAAGGCCTCCTAGGAGAACAGTTAAGAATATAGAGCCCATATATGAGATTCTAGAAGATTATAACATGATTATAAGGGAAGCCAGGGAGAAAAGGGGTTGGTCCAGAGAAGATCTTGCCAAGAAGATAAATGAGAAAGTATCTGTTATCCATCGTATAGAAGCCGCTAGAATGGAACCAGATATAAAACTTGCAAAAAAACTTGAGAAAACCCTTAATATTCGGATACTTGAAAAATTTGAGGAAGAAGAAACACCAGACTTAAGTAGAGGATCATTCAAAGGCACTACCATAGGGGATATAGCTAGGATAAAGAAAAGTTAACCCTTTTTATGGGAATAATATCCCTTAAATATCGGAGCTTTTCTGATAAACTCCTTCAAAAGTTTATTCTCAGGATATTCCTCGCTGATAACTATCACATGAGCTGGTGGGTGCATCCTCTTTATCCTTATTATGGAGGTCGTATCATCCTCTTCAACATTAACTGCAACAGATACAAAAGATTTCCTTTTTAACTTCCCAAGGATTGATGAGGCTATCCTTTCCGCCGTATTATTATCTATTAAGCGGGGTTTGCCAATTATCTTTAAACCGGCATGTCTTTCAAGATCTGCTAATGCGTTAAGCAATTTTTTTCTATTATCAGCCCTTAGGAGTATTAAAGCCATCCACATACCCCAAAGTTCCTCATCTTCTAAATGAGCTTATAAGAGTACTTCTGAATAATAGAAGGACTAAAAGTACGCATCCAAGCGCTGTTTGTATATCACCTAGCACCTCAAAGAACCCTGAACTTAGAGGGAGATTCATTGGCGGAGCGGTCCTATCATCTGGTAGGGGAGTGTAATAAACCCCAACAGCCCTAGAATCAGGCTTCACATTTATATCTTTTGGCTCAACATAATTAACGCCTATGATAAGACCATCATCTATAGCATCATTTATCGCCCTGGCTATGGCCTCCTCATTATAACCCTTTTCTTTAACTGTGGCCTTAACTATCTCCTGGGTTGTCTGTATAACCCCAGTTTCATCACTACCATATACTGAAACAGAAACAGTGCCCTTAGTAACTGTTATAGCATCTCGCAGTGCATCATAGGCATAAATTGTCTTAAGGGGTTTTCCATCCAGTGGACAAACCTGATAGTTTTCAGCTGTGGGATAACCTGCACTCCAACCACAATGTGGACAAACCTTCGCATAGGGTTGATCCATTGGATAACCAGTCTCATTCAAATTGGCTGGTGTGAACATATCCCCTGTAGACACTCCAGATGCCACATTAACAGCGCCACCACCATGTTTTTCACCAGCATTTATTGAAACATCCTTAAAAACCTCGGCAACTATCACTGTAGCAGGATATCCATCACGGATCATCTTACCGATCTTTATCGCCACTTCTTTCCTCACATTTGCAGCCGTGCCATACATTGGATTACCTGGAGTGTTCCTAAGATGGATTATAGCACCTTTTTTATCTGGTGGCAAGACAGCTAATCCACCAGACTGCGGCGTCACAGTAACAATACCATTATCATCAACGGTAACTATGTAAGCGTCAAAGGATCCTCCAACAGCAGCTCCTTTACCAACACCCCCACACATAATCCTTATACCAGAATATCCGCTAGCGGCCGAAGCAGCCTCTGCAGCCGTCCCACCATTCTTAAGGATATTTATAGCGTCCACAATTGCCATGAGACGTGGGACAGCCGCCCCTTCACCTCCTGAGAGGATTGTGAAACGATGCTCCTTGGATAATATGAAGGTTGATTGGAACATGTTCTGTGCAAAAGACATGCTACCCCCTGCAAACCCATTAGGATCTTCTCCACTGGGATCTGTAACCACTATAACATTTAGGGTTGCAGCAGCACCCCCAATTAAAATGTTAAATAGAAGGAATATTGTGAGGAATTTGATAAAAGTCTTCATCCTAGCACCTCATTTGATCTCTGCCATTGAAAAGTCTTCAATAACATTCACAGTTACTATACCAGTATTTTTATCTACTTTAACATCCACAGCTACAATAGGAGTGACACTGGTCCCTGGGATTGTTGATAGTTTAGCGAATTTCTCGGCGTTTTTTATGGCCTCATCTAATGGTATGCTCCTTTTAGATGTTACGAGCATATCCCCTTTAATATAACTTCCCTGTCTGAAACCAGCAGCCGCAACATTCGCCCTTATAGATTCTAGGGGCACTATGTCATTACCTTTAACTATGATCCCTGAGACAGGCACGCCTTCCGGTTCTACTGTTGATGATGCATATGAAAGATATGTCATAAACCTTCCAGAGACTATAAGTATATATGCTACTAATAGTATGAATAAAGTGTCTCTTCTAACTCTAATTAACATTGATATCCCTCTTTTTTTCTTCTTTTAAAATTTTCCCAAGTAATTTTGATGCAGGATCCATGCCCTGAGCACCTATGAGGAGTATTGTATCATCCTCCGCAACTCCATTTAATGCTTTTATAAGAGCATCCTCAAGCCTTCTTTGATGAATGTATTTTATCCCATATTTTTTAAGGACTTCGATGAATGCCTCTCTTTCATCATCTTTTACAATGTTAAGATCGTCTACCACATCATCACTATCAGTCACTATAAGATTATAATCTAAATCTTTTATTGTTTTTGCGAGTGCTGTTGCATTGGCAATGTTGATCTCTTTTCCACGGGAGCCTCTTATAGCACACACTATCCATAATCTCCCACCCATAACAGCCGCACTTTCTATTGTCGCCCTTATACCATCCGGGTTATGGGCAAAATCGTCTACGATAAGAGGAACCTCACTTATAATCGAAAACCTCCTCTTCAAAGGCTTATATGATGACACGCCAAGTTTTATATCATCCATTGGCAATTTAAGGCAGATACAAGCGGCTATAGCTGCAAGAGTATTCTGTATGAAATGTGGGCTCTGAAAAGGCAAAGAATTTCTTCCGAGGAATAATCTATCATTTATATAAATACCATCTCCCCTATATGAGACTGATGAACCATCACCATAAAAGAAACTTTCCACTCTTTTATTCAATTTCGCCATTGACCTTACACGTTCATCCTCACAATTTAAAACAGCAAAACCCATATTCATGGCCCTCACAGCACCCGAAACCTCCCAGAAGGCTTCATCTATGGAATTCACCAAACCTATATGATCCAAGGCCACATTTGTGATCACAACAACCTCAGGGTCTATTGCACGTGTCATAAGATATGCATGATCTTTCATCATTCTACCAAGCCAACCTTGAACCTCTGAAACCTCTATTATCAAATACTCAAGTTCTTCTTCCCGAGATTCCTCTGCTATCTGGGCTGGGACAACCGGGTCGATGAGAGTGTTAAATTCCGACTTTGAATCTGTATTAGTGTAAACTTTCCTCCCAGAAACTTTTAATATATGATATATCATGTGTGTGGTTGTTGATTTACCATTAGTACCTGTAACCACAAGCCTCCTAGTTTCGGGGGCGAATCTTTTAATGGTCCATTCGAGAGCAAATGCATTGGCAAATTCTATCCTATCAACCAAGATAATGGGAAAACCAGAATCTCCCGCAACTTTAAGAGCCCCACCATGAGGATTTGCTGTTATAATAGCACAAACACCCTTCTCTAAGGCCATCTTCACACCATTATCATCAATCCAATGCCTTATAACAATATCACCTTCCCCAGCATCCCCTAATGTAGTGAAAACACCCTCAAATCTTCTATCAGGGCCTTTAAGCTCTCCCTTGATCCTATCCGCTATAAATTGGAGGGAAAGTACCATTTTAATCGCCAAATATCTGATTGTTAACCTAACTGAGGAAATATAAGCCTATAATGCATATAATCAATGTTATAAGCCAATATGAGAATACTATAGTCTTCTCTGATAAACCTTTATAATGGAGGGTGTGATGCAATGGTTCCACAGGAAGCCTTATTATATGAGCCCTATGAAGCAAACTTATTATAACAGAGACGATTGGAACTGCTAAAGCCAAAACACCAAAATATACCGTGTCTGTTAAAATCACAGCAGCCGCATATCCACCTCCAAGAGCGAAAGATCCAGTATCGCCCATAATTATCGATGCAGGATACCTGTTAAATACTAAAAAGCCTAGACTTGAACCAGCAAGTACAATGAATGGGATGGCCTCCACAGACCTCGAATTCAAATACAAGAATATTGCACAAGAGGTAGACGCTATAGCTATTATACCGGCTGCCATTCCATCCATCCCATCTATAAGATTAACAGCGTTTATAGCACCTATCAAACCAAATATCACTAAAGGTATCATGAAAATCCCAAACTGGAATCCTCCAAGTGTGGTTAAGGCACCTGAAATCACAAGCAAGACACCGGGGATACACTGTACGATTATCTTGTCTCTCTCACTACTCTCATACTTAATCGGAACTTCCCCCACCACCGATATAAGACCCTTTCCTTGCAGTTTTTTGAATTCGGCTTTTGCCTTTGGAGTTGCGACTCTAGCCTCTTCACCAGGTTTTAGGATCAGTTGACCTATCTCAACTGGCCTTTTAGAAATGTTCCGTACGACCTTTTGAACTTCCTTTGTCCTTAAGCCTAGGAGATCATCAAGTAATCCTATCAAAGCCGAGGCCAATATTATCAAGGTAGTCAGGATAAGGTATTTGTTGTCTTTTAGGGGGATTGTCATGGCTATTATTGCCAGCAGCATCCCTAAACCGCCCATGGTGGGTGTTCCTGTCTTATGTTTGTGTTCTGTGACAATTGGCTTGTCACCAATCTGAGCATCCCTTAGGACTTTCCTTACAAAGAATGTGAATATCATGGAGAGTATTATTGTGGCAATGAAGACTTTTATGGATAGGCTCATCATGTTCACCGTATATTCAACTTTTTAAGGATTTCATCAGCTTTCTTTTCGTTTGCGGCCCTTATAGTTATCCTTCTATGACCTTCTGGACCGTGGAGTATCCAACTATTTTCTCCCTTGAAAGTTTTTGGGGGTTTATCATGTTCAAATTTGCCCACTGGTATTTCTATTGCGTGGAATTTTTTTGGGATGAGCTTTTCTGGTTTCCATTCGCCCATGGCCATGTTAACGAGTTGTTCGAGTGGGTGTATTCCTGTTGAGGCAGCTGATATGTATCTTGTACCGCTTGGCCTTGTGTTAACCTCGATTGCATATAACTTTTTGTTTTCTGGGTTGAATATCATGTCGATGTCTGTATTTCCTTCTGCTTGGAGCGTGTCTGTTATCCTTTGGGCTAATTTAAGCACTTCTCTGTTGTTTAATCCTGGGATTTTCGCTGGGGCTTTTTTTGTTTTTTTGAGTGGGTGTATGCCCTGGGTGGTTGTTTTGCCTTTGTCGACTACTACAAGTGGGAATGATTTATGATTCCATCTTAGGACTTCTACTGAGATTTCGTGGCCGTTGATATAATCTTCCATTATGGCTTTTTTATGGGATTTGAGGTATGATTTTATATTCTCTTTGTCTTTTGCTATGAGTAGGTTTTGGCCGCCTTGTCCTTTTTCTTGTTTTAGGACTGTTGGGTACTTTGTTTTTGGGATTTCACCTTCTATTATATGATATTTTGGGGTTTTTATATTGTTTTTTTCGAAGAATTTTTTGGTTTTTATTTTGTTGGTGGATATTATGGTGGTTTTTGTGTTTGATGCTATTACTGGTATGTTATATTGTTTTTCTAGTTTTTCTTTCATTTTTGCAACTTCGAGTAGTGGTGGGTCCACGCCTATGAGTGGCACTATTGCGTCGACATCTTCTTGAAGTGCTATTTCCATTGGTGCTTCCATTCCTCTTGGTACTATATGGTATTTGTCTGCTAAGTGTAGGTTTGGGCTTTTTGGGTTGGATTCTGTGAGTATTGTTGTTATACCCATCTTTTTTGTATATTCTGCCACATCGTTGAATAGGCGGGCGCCTATAAAGAGTATTTTCATTCTTATCACTGGATTGTTTCTTTGAGGATTGAGTTGAGTTTTTCCATGGATTTTTTCACTGGTTTTGATATTTTGGTTGAGAATTCTAGTTTTTTGGGTTGTATTCCTATGAGTGTTATCTTGTAATCTTTATGGGTTTTGAGGTATTCTATGAGGAATGATAGGGGCATTGCATGGGTTGATATGTTGTAGTTGGCTATTTCGTCTTTTTTTATGATTTTTATCGTGCCGGGTTCGGCTCCCATCTCCACAGCATCTATGATTATGATATGGCTCGGATCTTCCATTTTGATTTTCCCTGTGAAGTTTTCTGGTACTGTGCCACCATCTATGACTATGAGGTTTTCTTTTCTGTTTTTTGAAAGTTTTTTGGCGATGGCTGGCCCTAGGCCGTCGTCGCCCCTTAGTTCGTTTCCAACGGTGAGTATGAGGATTTTTTTATGGTTTTTGAGGAATTTTTCGAGTTTTGTTTTTATGGACATTTTTGATCCTCTAGGTCTTTGATTTTGGTTTTTATTGTTTGGAGTCCTCCGCCCATTTTATAGGATAGTGTGATTTTTAGTATGTAATCTTTTTCTTTGATTTCTTCTATTGGTATAAGTAGTGGGGTGTTCATCATACTGGTTGGGCCTGCGATGATATTTTTTGTGAGTAGTGTGAAGGTGGTTATTTTCAGGCCGTTGATTTTACCGTTTGCTGGGATTTTGAATGTTTTTTTATATTTTTCTTTTATTTTTTTGTTGAATATTATATTATCGTAGATTGTTAGTTTTCCTTTGCTCTTGTATTGGCAGTTTTCATCGTATTTTATGGTTTCTGAGTCCATTTCTATTGGTTCAACCCCGTTTATGACACCGTAGGGTATTATGTGCCCGTGTTTTTTGAGGTGTTTCAGGCTTTTGTTTATCACTGGGACTTGTTCCTCGTCTATTAGGGCTGTGTCGAGCATTTCACAGATTATAGTATCGGCCTTGAGTGGGAAATCATATGATAAGGCGTCTCTGTTAACTAATTTCACGTTTGGGATGTTTTTAAGGTTTTGGGATGCGTATGATGCTATTTTTTCATCTTTTTCTATTGCAAAAACAGTTCGGGAGTATGGTGCCGCGAAGTAGGATAAAATCCCACTACCGGCACCTATATCATAGACTATCCCATGTGCATGTTCTTTTATGGCTTCATAAAAGCATGAAAGCCTTTCATAATCTTTTAGAAGGTTGTAATGGTATGTTGTTACAAGGAATCTCATAAGGTTATTTTTCATGTTCTATATCTTTGCCCGTGGATGTGCTTATGAGTCTTACATGTTCCACGCCTTTGAGTCTCATCATCTTTTCTGTTAGTTCGCGGATCTTGTCAACGTCACCCTTGACAACTATTACTTCGAGGCAGTGTCTTTCTGTCATGTGCACGTGCATAACAGCACTTATGTATTCGCGGTAGGCATGTTGTATGTCTGCAAGATCTTCCATAACCCCTGTATAATGATGGTCATAGATGACAGCGATTACACCGACTCTTTCTCCTTCCATCTCTTTCATCCACTGGTAACGGACTATATAATCTTTTATAGC
>Ga0209508_1000945_pt1 | contig 24890 bp, 25 predicted proteins | sample AD_UKC129_MetaG_FD_184427 | JGI IMG/M metagenome (GOLD analysis project Ga0209508, IMG submission 184427) | Active sludge microbial communities of municipal wastewater-treating anaerobic digesters from Canada - AD_UKC129_MetaG (SPAdes) (version 2) | ecosystem: Engineered > Bioreactor > Anaerobic... | reverse complement strand
CGCGGAAATTGAACTTGGCGATGCACCATGCCGCGGCGATGCCGAAGACCACATTGATGGGAACGGAGATGGCCGCGACCAGCAGCGTGAGGCGGATCGCGGCCCACGAGTCCGGATGCGTGAGGGGCTGCACGTAGAAGGACCACCCCTTCGCCAGCGCCTGAACGAAGACGTTTGCCAGCGGCAACAGCAGAAACACCGTGCAGAACGACAGCGCAACGGTGATCAACAGCCATTTTACCAGCGGCGACTCCTCCGTGCCGCGCCGGGATTGCCGGTGCGTCTGGCTTTGATTGCGGCGGGTGGTTGAGGGAGGCGCGCTCATGTCAGTGTTCGAAATGACTGGCCCATTGTTCCAGCAGATTGATGACGATGAGCAGCACGAAGGAGAACACCAGCAGCACCACAGCCAGCGCAATCGCGCCGGCGTAATCGAACTCCTCCAGGCGCATCATGATGAGATACGGCGCGATCTCGCCTTCAAACGGCTTGTTGCTGGAAATGAACACGACCGAACCGTACTCGCCGATTGCGCGCGCGAACGCCTGGGCGAATCCGGTGAGAATGGCGGGCAGCAGCGACGGGGCAATCACGCTCGCAAACGTCCGCAGGCGTCCCGCGCCCAGCGTGGCCGCCACCTCCTCCACTTCGCGCTCGAGGCCTTCCAGCACGGGCTGCAGTGTCCGCACCACAAAGGGCAGGCCCACAAACGTCAGCGCGAGCGTGACGCCGAGCGGCGTGAAGGCGCCTTCGATTCCCAGCGGGACCAGGAATCGCCCCAGCCATCCGTTTGCTGAAAACAGGTTGGCCAAGGTCAGGCCCGCCACCGCCGTCGGCAGCGCGAAGGGAAAATCCACCATCGCGTCAATGAACCGCCGGCCCGGGAACTCGTACCGCACGAGCACCCAGGCCAGCAACGTCCCGAAGATCGCGTTCGTCACCGCCGCAATCAGCGACGCCCCAAACGTCAACCGGTACGCCGCCATCGCGCGGTCCGTCGTCGCCAGACCCCAGAACTCCGACCACGAAAGCCCCAGCGTCCGCAACACCAGGCCCGCAAACGGCAACAGCACAATGGCACTCAGGAAAAACAACGTCACGCCCATGGTGAGGCCAAAACCGGGCAGCGCGTTGAATCTCTTCGACGCCATGCTGGATTATTCGTCGGACACGAGTGACGCGGATTGCTGCTGACGCGCCCCGACTCTAGCGGAGCGCGCCGGCGGAATCAATGTTCTCAGCGGCGCGCCGTCTGAATCTGGTCGAAAACCCCACCGTCGCGGAAGTGGGTTTCATGCGCCTTCTGCCAGCCGCCGAACACCTCGTCGATCGTGAACAGCTCGATCTTCGGATGGGTCGCCGCATACTTTGCGGCCACCGCTTCGTCGCGCGGCCGGAAATGGTGCTTTGCCACGATTTCCTGCGCCTCCGGAGTATAGAGGTATTCCAGATACGCCTTCGCGAGCTCTTCGGTGCCCCGCTTTTTCACCACGCCGTCCACCCACGTCACCGGCGGCTCCGCCAGAATGCTGATCGACGGAACCACCATCTCGAAGTCGGCGCCCCGCTCCTTCAATACCAGCAGCGCCTCGTTCTCCCAACCGACCAGCACGTCCCCGATACCCCGCTCGATGAACGTGGTCGTCGCGCCGCGCGCACCGGTGTCCCACACCTCGACGTTCCGATAGAACTGCGCCACGAACTCCTTCGCTTTGGCCTCGTCGCCGCCGCTGGTCTTCAGCGCGTAACCCCACGCCGCCAGATACGTCCAGCGCGCCGCGCCGGACGTCTTGGGGTTGGCGGGAATGATCGAGATGCCCGGCTTCACAAGGTCGTTCCAATCCTTGATCCTCTTCGGATTGCCCTTGCGAACCAGGAACACAATGGTCGATGTGTAGGGTGAGCTGTTGTGTGGCAGGCGCTTCTGCCAGTCCGCCGGCACCAGGCCGCCCTTCTGTGCGATGGCATCGATGTCGTAGGCCAGCGCCAGCGTCACCACGTCGGCTTCGAGGCCGTCGATGACGGCGCGCGCCTGCTTGCCGGACCCCGCATGGGACTGCTGGAGCTCGATCGACTGGCCGGTCTTCTCCTTCCAGTACCGCGCAAACGCGGCGTTGAATTCCGTGTACAGCTCCCGCGTGGGATCATAGGACACGTTCAGGAGCTTGATCTCGTTTCGTTCCGAGCACCCGGTCAACAGCAGCGTCGCAGCGACACCCGCCAGGAACAGCGATTGGATCAGTTTTGTCATAGGTGTGATTGATTTCTGGGGTTCTCTAGAATGACAGTTGCAAGCGGGTGAACAGCACTTCTTCAGGCTGCCGCGTGACGGCGCCCGGGCCGTTTCCCCGTCCGCCGCCTGTAAACGTGGTGCGCGCGAAGCTCGCGTTCCACCGTATGTTCCGGTTCCAGTACCAGTTCAACCCCACCGCCCACGCCTGCGCCGCGCTTGCCGACGCGGACGGATTCGCAAACAGCGGGAATACATCATTGTCAATATCCAGCTCCGCATACCGCCCCACCAACTGCACGGCGCCCCATTGACCCGAAGCCGGATCAAACGGCCGCTTCGGCGTGACCCCGGAGAAGCTCGCGTCTTCACCGGTCAACACCCATCCGGCGGAAACCTGCCAGGCAGTGTGCCTCACGTTGCGCGACGCGGTGCCGCGCCGCACTGCCTGATCCGATATCGTGTATTCAGCCAGCAGACTCGCAGGGCCGCAATAGTAATATGCCTGCGGCGCCAGACGCCAATGATCCCCATCCGCCACCACCCCGTTCGTGTAAGTGAAGAACGCCTGCTGGCCGTCCGTCGCGTACCCCGACGGCAACCCCGCGCTGTTGGACGACACCGTGCCCCAACTGCCGCCCACACCGAACCCAAGCCCGCTCAGCCACGAAGGACCGCGCTTCCTGAACGGCTCGAAAAACACACGACCGGCGATTTCCCGATGATCCTCGAAATCCGCGCTCGATCCGTTGCGGCCGTCACCCACGCCGTTGAACACACCCAGCGCATACTGCAGCCGCAGCGATTCCACGTTGCCCCACAACTGAAAGCCCACGTCGCGCCCCGGCACCAGCGCCGTCGGCAACGCCCGCTCACTGAACGCCGTCACCGGATCCGACTGCAAATACTCGAGCCCCACCGGCGTCTTGAACTTCCCCGCCCTCAACTGCAACCACGGCTGAAGCCGATAGTTCAAGTACGCGTCATAGATCTGCACCGACGATCCCCCGAAATCGGGAACGAACATGAAATCCACGTTCCCGAACAACGTGCCCTGGAAAATCGGACGCGCCCGCCGCAGCAGGAACGTGTCGTTCCCTTGAATGCCGCCATCGCGAAAGAACGTGCGATTGTCCACCTGCACCAGGCCCCGCAACTGGAAGACAAAGTTCGAGTCCGCCGACGTCGCCTTGAATCCCCCGGTCCCCAACTCGATTCGCGGGGCGGTGCCCGGCACCGCCGTCACATTCGTCTCAGACCGGCGGCTCTCCTCGAGCGCCTGGACTTTTCGGGTCAGTTCGTCAATTTGCCGTTTCAGAGCGTCGATGTCGCCTGGAACACCTTCAGCGGCCATGCCGGCCGGCGCCGTGCATAACCCGCTCACCGCTATAACAAGCAGCTTCCACTTCATGAGTTTTCACTTCTTGACCGCCTCTCTCCGCTCGCCCGGTCGTTCGGCCATTCTGGTTCGCTTTCGTTTTCGCCTCCGGTGATCCGGTCGGCCACTCTATTTTTGGGTCTCCGATTCCGCAATGGGATGTGCAAACCGCACCTTCTCCGTCCGCTCGATCTGCACCACGCGCCCGCCGTGAACCACAATCTGAACAATGCCGAAATTCAGGCTCTTCACCTGATCCCGCACCAGAGCCACCCACGGCTCGACACGCATCCTATCGTCGTTATCACTCAGCGGTTTCATTCGGAGCGGCGCCATCCTAAGCTTAATCTCGACTATGTCAATAGAGATTTTTTAGATTATTTTTCTGAGAGAATTCTGCTTAGCTATCTCAATGTTGACTTGTTTACTAAAGATTATATTGTTCGGGCATGAAACTGTCCGTCCGGGGTGAATACGCCCTGCGCGCTCTGCTCGTTCTCGGCCTCCATTACGACCAGTCCGTCGTGCGCATCCAGACCATCTCCGAACAGCAAAACATCCCAAAGCGCTTCCTCGAACAGATCCTCAACGACCTCAAATCGGCCGGCGTCGTCGAAAGCCGCCGCGGCGTCTCCGGCGGCTACCGCCTCGCCCGCCGCCCCGAGGAAATCACCCTGGCCACCGTCGTCCGCCACATCGAAGGCGCCCTCGCCCCCGTCAGTTGCGTCAGCGAACGCTTCTACGAGAAGTGCACCTGCCCCGACGAAAGCCGCTGCGCCATCCGCAGTATCATGAAAGAAGTTCGCGAGGCGATCGTAAAAATCATGGAGCGCACCACCGTCGCCACGCTCTGCGAGCGCGCCCGACTTCTCCAGCACGAAGCCGTCAGCCCATTCGACTTCAGTATCTGAGAGAAATCCGAAGGCCGAAACCCGAAATCCGAAGGAAATCCCAAATCCGCATACCGAAGGCCGAACGCCGCATCCTACTTCGGATTTCGAATTTCGGATCTCGGATTTCAGAATGCGCGTGCGCGCGCAGGGCAAATGCAGTACTCAATCGCTATGGCCGGCACGCGTCACTTCTCCAACATCTCCATGATTGGATTCATGGGCACCGGCAAATCCTCCGTCGGCCAGATCGTCGCCGCTCAGTTGCGCTTCACGTTCGTCGATACCGATGACCTCATCGAATCGCGTACGGGCCGGACGATCTCGGAAATCTTCGCGCAGCAGGGTGAACCCGTGTTCCGCCAACTCGAAAACCAGCTTGTCCAGGAACTCGCCTCGCGCACCGGCCTCGTCATTGCCACCGGCGGCGGACTGCCCGTCAATCCCGCCAACCTCGAAAGCCTCAAAAGCCATTCACTGGTCATCTGCCTCTGGGCGTCGCCGGACGCCATCTGGGAACGCGTCCGGCACCAGTCGCATCGCCCGCTCCTCAACGATCCCGACCCGCAGGGCAAAATCCGGCGCCTCCTGGCCGAACGCGAACCGTTCTATCGTCAGGCCGATGTCCTCGTGAACACCGAAATGCGCTCCGTCCGCGAAGTCGCCCAGCACGTCGTCCACCAGTTCCACATGGCCCGCTCGGGAAAGAGATGAAGCGATGAAAGAAGGGATCCGACAGCGGGCCCTCAAGCTGGGATTCGACGACTGCCGTTTCACCACGGCGGCCGCGCCGGATCACGCTCGCGAGTTCCAGCGCTGGATCGAGGAACGCCGCCACGGCGAGATGGGCTATCTCGAGCGCAACGCGTTCAAACGGGTCAACCCCCAGGAAGTCCTGCCGGGCGCGCGCTCGATCATTTGTCTGGCCGCGAGTTACGCCCGGGGAAAAGCTGAAATCCGAGATCCGAAATCCGAAAGAAGTCCGAATCCCGAAATCCGAGGCGGCCCCGTTTCCGGCATCGTCGCACGGTACGCGCAGTTTCGCGATTATCATGACATCCTGGCGGAACGGTTGAAGACGCTGACGGAGTTCATTCAGCAAAACGCCGGTGAAGGCGCGCGATCCCTCTGGTATGTGGACACGGGTCCGCTGCTCGAACGCGATCTTGCCCAGCGCGCCGGGCTCGGATTTATCGGCAAGCACACGAACCTGATCAGCCGCCGACTTGGCAATTGGATTTTCCTGGGCGAGATTCTCACGACGGTTGAACTGGAACCGGACGCGCCGGAGCCGAATCGTTGCGGCACCTGCACGCGCTGCATCACGGCGTGTCCGACTGGTGCCATCACCGCGCCTTTCCAGCTCGATGCCCGCCGCTGTATCTCGTATCTCACGATCGAATTGAAAGGTTCGATTCCCGAGGAATTGCGACCTGCCATTGGCAACCGCATCTACGGTTGTGACGACTGCCTCGCGGCATGTCCGTGGAACCGTTTCGCCGTCGAGGGACGCCTGATGTCGCCACATCGGCGCGCCGACCTGGATCAGCCGGAACTGCTGGAACTGCTGTCGCTGGACGAGGCGCAGTTCAAGCAGCGCTTCGCCGGCACGCCGATGCTGCGGACGAAGCGCCGCGGCCTGCTGCGGAACGTGTGCGTGGCGCTCGGCAACATTGGCGACGCATCCGCCCTGTCCGCGCTGGAAAAAGCGGCCCGCGACCCCGAGCCGCTCATCGCTGAACACGCGCGCTGGGCAATCGAACGGATCGAATCACGCTCTACCGCGTACGAGAAGGACGTTGGGTGAATAGAACGTTGCCATCGAATACCCTTGCATCAGAACGTTGAGGGACTGATTCGCCCCTCTCAGTTGATCTCCGGACTATTTCGGAAGCCTTGCCGCCCTCACCCTCACCAAATGGGTAGTATTGACTCGAACCTGTTTCCAACAGCCCGAATCTGCGCTAGGTTGCGCCCCCAGATGAACACCCACCCGGCAGTCCAATCGGTTCCACAGAACCGACTTGCGTCTCTTCCGGCGACCCGCCTGATTTCATCGAGAAGCCGGCTCTGCACATCCCCGCGAGCCATCCTCGGACTGCTCGCCGCGTTCTGGGTGTTGACGTTTTGCGGCAATGCGACGGCCCAGGAAATCCCCGGCTGGACACTGGTGTGGGCTGACGAATTCGACCAGCCGGACGGCAGCTCACCGGATTCGGCAAAGTGGACCTTCGACATCGGCGCGACCGGGTGGGGCAACAACGAATGGCAATATTACACTTCCCGAACCAACAACGCGCGCATCGAGAACGGTTGTCTCGTAATCGAAGCAAAGGCCGAGCAATACCAGGGCGCCAATTACACCTCCGCCCGTCTCAAGACGCAGGGCAAGGCCTCGTGGACATACGGGCGGATCGAGGCGCGCATTCAGATCCCCCGCGGCCAGGGCATCTGGCCCGCCTTCTGGATGCTCGGCACCAACATCACTTCCGTCGGCTGGCCCAACTGCGGCGAGATCGACATCATGGAAAACATCGGCAAGGAACCCACCCTCGTCCACGGCACCATCCATGGCCCGGGTTATTCCGGCGGCAACGCCGTCGGCGGACAGTATTCCCACCCCGACAATGCCCCTTTCGCCGACGATTTCCACATCTACGCCGTCGAGTGGACGACCAATCTGATCCAGTGGTTTGTGAACGGGGAACAATATTTCACCGCCACACCGGCGAGCGTGCGGGGCGCACCCTGGGTGTTCACTCAACCGCAATTTCTCATTCTGAACGTTGCGGTCGGCGGCAACTGGCCCGGGTACCCGGACGAAACCACCGTCTTTCCTCAGCGCATGCTCGTCGATTACGTGCGCGTGTATGCGAAATCGAATCCGCCGCCGACCGTCTCGGGCGCGCTCATCAACGGCAACTTCGAGACGGGCCTGCTCGCGCCGTGGGTCGGCAAGGATTACTGCTGCGCCAATCCCCAGGGCGGCAACATCACCGACACCAACGGCCTGGTCTGGGATCCAACCCTCAACGGGCCTAACAACCAGGGCATTCGCAACCCGGCGTTCGGCGCCTACGCCTGCAAACTCTACGGCAACTTCAGCGGCGGCCCGAACAACCCGGGCTTCTACCAGGACGTGGACGTCGTGCCCGGAACCATCTGGTCCGCCCGCATCCGGGCGAGGACCGAAAGCCCGGACCACATCCGCGACGCAAACCATGCGAAGCTCGAAGTTTCCTTTTTCGACGACAGCGGGACGGTGCTGGCGAAGTACGTCTCTGCGACGTTTGACACCGGCATGCCTGTCAACACGTGGGTGACTCTTGGCGTGCAGCAGCAGGTCCTGCCCGTGACAGCTCCCGCAACACTGATGCACGCCCCGCCGGGCGCCGTGAAGATGCGATTCGAAGTGACGTTCTCACAGCAGTTGTGGGATTGGGGCTCGATCTATTTCGATGAAGCGCAGCTCCAGGAGATCGTCCGCCCGCGTCTTTCCGCGACGCTGACGCCGGCCGGCGAAATCGAGATCACCTTCCAGACGCAGGAAGGCGTCACCTACCAGGTGTTATGCAAGGACCTGCTCGCCGATGAAGAATGGACGCCGCTCGCTGCCGTCCCGGGCGACGGCATGATTCAGACCGTTTCCTGCCCGGTGACCGCGGAATCGCAGCTCTATACCGTCCGGCTGGAGTAGAGCCCCGAAAAACAGCAACGTTCAACGCGCTCGCTCCCGGATTGACAAGGGATGCCTCTTCGGAGAAAAGCGAGTGGCTCGCAAAGCGCGGGCGGACGCACATGCCGAACACGCCGAACAGTCCGCAGTTTCCACGCCGGCTTCCCACCTGGATCGCGCTCGCTCTGCCCGCCACGGCCGCATGCCTCCCGCTGCTCGCGGCGGAACAACCCGCCGAACTGCGGACGGCCGCCGCGGTCCGTTTCCTGAGCGTCGAGCAGGCCCGGCAGAATCTCCCGGTTCGCCTGCGGGGCGTCGTCACGTTCTTCGATGCCGCCCTCTATTCCCGCTTCATCCAGGACGAAACCGCCGGCATTTACCTCTTCGACTCCGGCCTGCCATCCAATCTTTCTCCCGGCCAGGTCGTGGAGGTCGAGGGCACGACCAGCCCCGGCGAATACGCGCCCATCGTCGTGCCTCAACGGGTTCAGGTCATCGGTCAGGCGCCGCTTCCCGAGGCCAAACCGGTCACTTACGAACAACTCGCCAGCGGCAGGGAGGACAGTCAGTTCGTCGAAATCAACGGCATCGTGCGCACCGTTTACCTGGACCCGGCGTCGCAATATCACCTCGTCGAGATCGCCACCGGCGGCGGGCGGCTTTCCGTTTTCGCGCGGCACCTGCCCGTCGAGCGGATCGAAGACCTCCCCGACAGCAAGGTGCGCGTGCGCGGCGTCTGTTCAACGCTGTTCAACCGGCGCCGGCAATTGTTCGCCATCCGGCTGATGGTGCCCCGCCCGGAGGATCTCGTGATCGAGCAACCGGCGCCGAAGGATCCATTCGCCATCGCCGCCCGCCCGATCGGAAGCCTGCTGCAGTTCGCTCCCCAGGAACCCTACGGCCATCGCGTCAGAGTCGCCGGCACCGTGACTTATTGTGAGCCCGGAAAGACTGTTTTTCTCGAAGAGGGCGGACAGGGATTGGAGGTGCAAACCCGGCAGATGGAACCGGTCGAACTGGGGGATCGCATCGAGGCCGTGGGCTTCGTGGCTCAGGGCGTCTATACCCCGATGCTCCAGGACGCGGTGTTTCGCCGGATCGGACGGGGCGCTCCGGTCGAACCTGCGGTTGTCACGCATGACGAAGCCCTGCGCGGGACGCACGATTGCCGGTTGATTCGGATTACGGCGCGGCTGCTGGACCAGGCGATGCACGGGCCCGACCGTTACCTGATTCTTCAGGACAGCAATTTCATTTTTCACGCGTACTTGCCGGCGGCCGGCGGCAGGGATGAGGCATTCGCGCATCTCGAAAACGGCAGCCGCGTCACGGTGACGGGCGTGTGCCGGATCGAACCCGGCGAATGGTGGGCCGGCGAGGAATGGCGGGCGAAGGCGTTCCGGATGTTGCTGCGGGAACCCTCCGACATCGCTGTGCTGCAGGCGCCGCCCTGGTGGACGCCGCGGCGCATCCTGTGGATCGCGGGCGCACTCGGCTTTGTCACGATCGCGGCGTTTGGCTGGGTGGCGGTGTTGCGGCGGCAGGTGGTGGAACGCACGCGCCAGCTCGAGGCGCAGGTGCTCGAACGCCAGCGCGCCGAGCGCCAGCGCGTCATCGAACAGGAGCGCACCCGCGTGGCTCAGGATCTTCACGACGAACTCGGCGCCACACTCACCGAAGTCAGCATCCTTGGCTCGCTCGCCACGACACCGTCGCTGCCGAACGAGGCCCGCCTGCGTTACCTGGACAAACTCGGCGCCGTCTCCCGAGCCGTGGTGGCCACTCTGGATGAAATCGTCTGGGCCGTGAATCCGAAGTACGATTCCGTCGCGTCGCTGGCCAGCTACTACTCGCTGTTCGCCCAGCGGTTTCTCAACCTCGCCGGCATTGCCTGCCGGCTGGACGTGGCTGAATCCTTTCCCTCGGTTCCGCTCGACTCGCGCTTGCGGCACGGCGTATTCCTCGCATTCAAGGAAGCACTCAACAACGCGGTCCGCCATTCCGGCGCTTCCGAGGTTCGCATCCGCATGGATGTGTTTGACGGGCACCTGAAGATTGCCGTTATTGACAACGGAAAAGGATTCAACCCCGGAAACGGCGCCCCGGGCAGCGACGGCATTCCCGGAATGGTCGATCGAATGAAAAAACTGGGCGGGCACTGCAGGATCGAGAGCCGGTCGGGAGAAGGCACCACTGTCGAACTGCAGTTGCCCCTGAAACAGGATTCCGAATGATCAAAGTCGCCATTGTCGAAGACAACAAGACCACCCGCGAAGGGCTGGAGACGATCGTCAACCTGTCCCCCGATTTCCGGTGCGTGTGCACGTGTTCCACGGCGGAAGAGGCCTTGCGCACCCTGCCCACCCACAATCCGGACCTCGTGCTGATGGACATCCAGTTGCCAAACATGTCCGGCGTGGAATGCGTCGAGCGCCTGAAAGAACTCCTGCCCTCGGTCAAGGCCATCATGGTCACGGTGTACGAGGATCCGGACCGCATCTTCCGGGCGCTCCGGGCCGGCGCTTCCGGATATCTGTTGAAGCGCTCGACACCCGAAGAAGTGCTCAATGCCATGCGCGAGGTTCACCAGGGCGGTGGCGCAATGAGCGGCGAGATCGCCCGCAAGGTCATCGGCTATTTCCGGGAACAGGCCACCTCCATGGCCGAAGTAGACCGCCTGACCGCCCGGGAAAGGGAGGTACTGGACCTCGTCGTCCACGGGCTTTCCAACAAGGAAATCGCCGATCGGCTGAGCGTGACCGTGGCCGCCGTCCGGTGGCACCTCAAGCACATCTACCACAAGCTCCACGTTCATTCCCGGACCGAAGCGGCCCTGAAAGTCCGGCCAAAAGTCTGAAACACGCCCCCTCGGATCCGCAAAATCCCCCAGGTTTGGCAGCAAAACTATCCATTTTGGTAGCTAGCCGCCCACCTCCGGCCGGATATACTGGCGCTGGTTATTATCCAACCCTGAACCAACTTCACCAATGAGAATACCAACCCAGTCTCTGAAGCGCTGTCTCGTCGCAGCTATGCTGACCGCAACCGCCACGGGGGTGCGAGCCGCCTCGGTCGTGACCGTTGACCCGGGCGCGTCCTGGCTCGGCTTCATGAACGTCTCCGAACTCCCGGCCAACGGCGGTGCCTATGTCTTCGGCAGTCCATGGACAGTCACCGACCTCCCCGCGACGTTCTCCGGGGACGTCCTCACGCTCGCGCCAAACTCGATCGATGATCCGGCCGAGTTCTGGTACGTCGGCGGCGGCGGCCCCGGCGCTCCCGGCAACAAGATCATGAACGCCAACGTTTACGTCGAAACCACCGGCGTTTACGTCGGACAGGAACTCACGTTCACCGGCATCGTCCTCAACAACACCCTGACCGACGAGTACACGGCCCGGGCGTTCATCAAGGATTTTGCTCCCGACTATTCGTCCTTCAACGTGGAGTTCGCGGACCTTGTAGACGGCGTCTTCAGCATCAGCCTCGAGACTCTGGCCGACCCCAATCGCCACGTGCAGTTCGGGTTTGAACTGACCGGCCCCAACGTCTGGATCACGGACGTCGGTGCGAAAGGCATCGTGCAGATCACCGGAATTCCGGAACCGTCCGCCCTCGCCCTGATGGCTCTCAGTCTGGGAACGCTGCTCGCCGGAAAGTTCCGAAGCGGGCCGCATTGAACTGTTGACCAGGAAGTCCACACCAACCGACACAACCCATGAAGCCTATCCGACACCATCCCGTTCCCATCCGGACTCTGCTCGCCACGCTGGCAGCTTCGCTCCTCGTGTTCAACGCATCCGCGCAGATCGTGGTCAAGGTGGATTCGACCCGAACCTGGCTGGGCTTCAACAACGTCACGGAAACGAATGGCTTCGCCAGTTATGTCTTCGGCTCGGCCTGGGGTTTGGCGGATTTGCGCGCGCAGTTCATCCCGGCCAACAGCCCCACCGGCTGGCCGCTGAATACCGTCGGAGTCCTGCGTCCCAACACCAACACGTTTGACAATACCGACATGAATGTGCCGCCGTTCTGGAACTACCCGGACGGCACGCCGAACAAGCTGATCGAGGCGAACTGGTACGTGGATGTGTTTACAAACTTCGCCGGTCAAACGGTGACCTTCGAGGGAACAGTGATTTCGAACACCATTCCTCTGGCAACGGGCGAGCTTCCGACAGTCTCGCCTCCCACGTGGCACGTTGTCGCCTTCATCAAGGAGTTCACGCCCACTTACGGGTTCATCGGCATCACCACGGTCGAACTCACAGGCCCTGGTCCGTTCTCCGTCACACGCCCGATTGGCCCGAACAGCGCTTGTCAGTACGGATTCTATACGTTCGGTCCGAATACGGCTCCGAATTCACCCGAAGCCATGACCGGCCTCGGTGTGGTCGTGGAGGATTCCGATCCGGCCATCCTCACCGAGCCTGCACCCGTCACCATCACCAGCGGCGGCACTGTCAACCTCGGCGTGCAGGCCGTCGGCGCCACGCCGCTGAGCTATCAGTGGAAACGATTCGGAACCAACCTCGTTGACGGCGGCAACATCTCCGGCGCCACCACCACCGACCTGGTCATCGCCAACGCGCAACCCTCCGACAGCGGACCGTACCTCGTCACGGTCACGGACGACGCGGGCTCCGTCGATTCCCAGGTCGTCCAGGTCAACGTGCTCGACATCCTGATCGTGGACGAGCCCGACGACCAGAGGGTCGAGCAGGGTTCGACCGTCGTTTTCTCCGTCGAAGCAACCAGTTCCTCACCGCTGACCTATCAATGGAAGTTTGTCAGCGGCGGCACGACAAACAACCTGGCCGACGGCGCGAACGTCTCGGGCGCCCACACCGACACGTTGACGTTGTCCAATGTGCAGGTGGCGGACAGCGGCACCTACCTGGTCACCATCTCCACCGGTTCCGGCTCCACGGATTCCGACGCGCGGCTGCTGGTGAAAACATACGAGGAGTATTCGAACTTCCTGGAAAACCCGGGGTTCGACAACGACCCCGACGGCCTGGACGAATCGCCATGGGTCCGGTTTGAAGTGACCGATCCGTCGTTTGGCGCGTTCCAGGATGCGCAAGACACCTACTTCGGCGGCGGGAATGTCAACGTTCACGCGGGCACCTACGTCAGCTTCACCACGTTCGGCGCCGAATGGTCGGGCATCTATCAGGACGTGCCCGCGTCGCCCGGACAGATCTTCACGGCGGACATGTGGTTCTACAATCCCAGTACCGATGCCATCCCCGGACCCGAGTTTTCCGCGCAAAACGAGAGTTTCCTGGAAGTTCAGTTCCGCGCCGGCGGCACCGTGTTGCAGCAGTACGTCACTCCTTTCATGGATCACACAATGCCGAAGGATGTCTGGATCAACCTCCAAGCCACCAACGCCGGAACCTTCGGCACCATGCCCCCGACGTCGAATGCGAAATACCTGGTCGCGCCACCGGGCACCACCACCGTGCGGTTCCAGGTCACCCTGCACAACATCGCCAACAGCATCGGCAACGGCTCGCTCTATTACGACAGCGCAAGGCTCATGCTGAAGATCCCGGTGGACCTGCAGGTCACCCAAACGGGCAATAACGTGGAACTGTCCTGGAAATCACAAGGCGCAACCAGTTACCAGGTGCAATACAAGGACAATCTGAACGATCCCGACTGGATCGACCTGGAAGTCGTGCCCGGCACAGGCCAGGTTGTCACGCGTTCCTATCCACTGACACCGAACCAGAGACTGTATCGTGTCCTGACCTTGTAAACGCGCATCACCGGCTCGGGGCCGCAAACACGGCTCCGGGCGGGAACGCCTGACAGGGACCAGACCTTGAAAACGAAGAACCTCTCGCACAACGGAAGACAGCGAAGCCCCGCCAGACCGGCCGGGTTCACGCTGATCGAGTTGCTGGTCGTCATTGCCATCATCGCAATTCTCGCCGCCATGCTCCTGCCGGCTCTCACCAGAGCCAAGACCAAGGCCCAGGGCATCGCCTGCATCAACAACCTCAAGCAACTGCAATATGCCTGGCTCCTCTATTCCGGCGACAACGACGACAAGATCGTCCGAACCGGCGGCCTGCAGGCGCTCGTCACGGATCCAAACGATCCCGCCGCCCAGCCCGGCGGCCCCCGCTCCAACTGGGTTCTTGGCGAAGTGAACAACACGAACGAGGATCTCATCCGGAACGGCCTGCTGTTCCCGTACGCCAACGGCCTGGGAATCTACAAATGCCCTGCGGACCGGAATACCGCCCCCACCGGAAAACCCACGCTGCGCAGCATGTCGATGAATGCGTGGATGAACCCGTTCTCCGATCTGTCCGAACTGGATATCCAAAACTACGTCGCATTCAGGAAGCAAACCGACATCCGAAGACCTACCGACACCTGGGTTACGATCGACGAAAGCCACCAGACGATCAACGATGGCTGGTTCCTCGTCGGCCCTCACCGGCCTAACGTCTGGGACGACGTCCCCGCCACCTACCACAACCGCGCCGGCGGCCTCTCCTTCGCCGACGGCCATGCCGAAATCCGAAAGTGGACCGACAATACAGTCGTCAATGATCCCAGGGACGGCGGGCGCAGAGATCCGAAGTCGCAGGACTTGCCCTGGCTCATCGAACGCAGCACCGTCAGGAAATAACAACCCGGCTGGCGTTCACGGGCCGCTGACCCCCGCCGGAACGCCGGACAGCAACAAGAATGGACTTGATCCGATCAACCTGTGCACCATTCCCACGGTGCCGCGTGGCGCTCGCGACCGGCACTTTCAACAGAAATCTCTATGAATAACTTGCGCAGCCACATCGCTCCCTTAAGAAACGCCCGATCCTTCTCGCGCCGTCCTTCCGTAACCCTATTCGCGCTCAGCCTCGCCAGCACTCTCGTTGCCTCGTGCACGCACGCACAACCGCAGTCCAGCATCGATTCCCGCGTGGAAGCCCTGCTCCGCCAAATGACCCTCGATGAGAAAATCGGCCAGATGACTCAGGTCGATTCCGACGCGCTCAAGGACCGGTCGCACATCCAGAAATACGCGCTCGGCTCCGTGCTCAGCGGCGGCAGCTCCGACACCGGAGATAATTCGCCTCAGGCCTGGCTGCAGCTCGCGCAGGAATGCCACGCCTGGGCCGCCAAAACACGCCTCAAGATTCCCCTGCTCTACGGCATCGACGCCATTCACGGCCATAACAACGTCGATGGCGCCGTTGTGTTCCCTCACAACATCGGCCTCGGCGCCACCCGCAACCCCGCGCTCGTCGAACAGGCCGCCCGCATCACCGCCCGCGAAGTTGCCGGCACCGGCATCAACTGGACCTTCGCCCCCTGCGTCGCCGTCGCGCTCGACCCGCGCTGGGGCCGCACCTACGAGAGCTTCTCCGATTCGCCCGAACTGGCAGGCCGCCTGGGCGCGGCCGCCGTTCGCGGATTCCAGGGCGACACCTACACGACACCCGGTTCCATCCTCGCTTGCGCCAAACATTACGTCGGCGACGGCGGAACACGCCGCGGCGTGGATCAGGGCGACACCGTCTGCGACGAAGCCACCCTGCGGCAGGTTCATCTGTCACCGTACAAATCGGCCATCGCCGCCGGAGTCGGTTCCGTCATGGCGTCCTTCAGCAGTTGGAACGGGACCAAAATGCACGCGCACAAATACCTCCTCACCGACGTGCTCAAGGGCGAACTCGGCTTCAAAGGATTCGTCGTCTCCGATTGGGCGGGCATCGACCAGCTCTCTCGCGATTACAAGCACGCCATCGAACTGGCCATTAACGCCGGACTCGACATGGCCATGGTGCCGAACGGCCCGGGGCAGAAGAACAATTACATCGACTTCATCACGCACCTGAAGGACCTCGTCACCGGAGGACGCGTGCCCCAGGCGCGCATCGATGACGCGGTCCGCCGCATCCTGCGAGTCAAGTTCGAGGCCGGCCTGTTCGATCTCAAACCCGTCGATCCCGCGCTGACCACCGCCATCGGCTCGGCCGAACACCGCAGTGTCGCGCGCGAGTGCGTCCGCCAATCGCTCGTCCTGCTCAAGAACGATCCCGCGGTGCTGCCGCTCAGGAAAAACGCGAAGCATATCGCTGTGGTCGGATCCGCCGCCGACGACCTTGGGATCCAGTGCGGCGGCTGGACAGTGAGCTGGCAGGGACAGACCGGTCGCGTGATGCGCGCCGGCACCACCATCCTCCAGGCTATCCGCCAGACCGTCAGTTCCGACACAACCGTGACGTTCTCTCCCGATGCATCCGGCATCGGCGAAGCCGACGCCGTCGTGGCAGTTATCGGAGAGCATCCGTATGCGGAAGGCCAGGGCGACCGCGCGGAATTGCGCCTGTCGGCAAGCGATGCAGCCCTCGTGGCAAAAGCCAAACAGGCGGGCAAACCGCTCGTCACCATCCTGCTCTCCGGCCGCCCGCTCGTTCTGGGTGAAACGCTCGATGCCAGTGATGCATTCATCGCCGCGTGGTTGCCCGGCACCGAAGGCCTCGGGGTTGCGGACGTCTTGTTCGGCGATTATGCGCCAACAGGTAAACTGCCCCGCATCTGGCCGGGTGACGCAAAGCTCACCGCCGGCGTCGCCCCCGCCTTTCCATTCGGGTTCGGCCTGACGGATTACGGCCGCAAAGCCGGCGGCACCAGGACCGCCGCCGCCACACCCTGAACCGCCGCCCGACTCGCTGTTGCATATGCAACAGAAGTTTGCAACCCGTTGGTGCACCAGCGGTTACGTATGTGTTAGGGAAGTGCAACCTTTTGTTGCATATGCAACAAAAGGTTGCATGGTGAGGCAAACTGTTGATCAGCAAGTGCTTGAACGCGTCGCCGCGGGCTGCGCTCGACGTAAGTTCCACAGTCAGAACCACAACGAACTTTTGTTGCATATGCAACAAAAGGTTGCATGCCCGACGACGCGGGGAAGCCTTTGAATTCCGAAGCAGGGATGCGACCGGGGCTTTCTCTGAAGCCGATAGCCTAACAGGTTAAGTCCTCGGCAGCCGGGTGCGTGCCGAATTGGGAGTCGCAGGCTGCCTTCCTGCGCGGAAGCTGACGGGAGTCCGCGCTACGCCCTTATTCCGCCGGCGAGATGCTGAGCAATTCGGGGGCGGTGAACGGCTGGGAACGGTTGGCAATCTTCTCGCGCACCGCGGCCACCTGCTCGGGTGTCACCGCAGGCGCCTTGTTCCCCCAATCTGCGTTCTGGCGAACATAGGTCAGCACCGCCGCGATCTGCTGATCGCTCAGAATCGGCGCAAAGGGCGTCATGGTCGCCGCGCCGTATTGCTGCCCCTTCACTGTCATCGGCCCTTGCAATCCCGCCAGAACAATCCTGATCAGACGCCCCGGCTCGGGTTCGTTCACCCATTCGGAATCCGCCAGCGGCGGGAATTGCCCCGCAACGCCGAGCCCGTTTGCCTGATGGCAGGCCACGCAGGTCTGCCCATACACGGACCGGCCCAGTTCGAAGAGATCACCCGCACCGCCGCCCGGTTGATAGGCGCGCACCTCTTCAAGATTCCGGTAGGGCGCATACACCTGCGGACTGAACCAGCCGCCCTGGCGGTCGAAATAAACTGCCCCCCAATACAGCAGCATGACCATCAGCACAATCAACCACACCGGCACGACGTCCTTCTTCGGCTCCATTTCGTCGGCTTCGGGGGCATTCAAAAGACTGGGATCCATCGGAGAACTCATTGTGCTGAAGCGGAGGCCTGGGGTGAAACAACATTGGTGCCCGCCGCCGAATTCGTGTCGGCGGTTTCCTGTGGAGGCGGCTCAACCGAAACCGGGCTCTCGAACAACGGCACGTCGGCCCGCAGACTCAACAGGTAGGCCACCAGAGCGCGCGCCTCGGAAGTCGGCACGATCTCGAAACCGTCCTTCGATTCAATCGCATCCGGCGACGGCTGCCCCTGGATCGGGCGCCTTTCAAACAAATACGGATACGCCGGCATGGCCGAGCCCTCCACCACGCTCCGGGGCGCATACAGGTGGCGATAGTGCCAGTTCGCATCCGGCAACCGCGCACCCACATTCGCCAGGTCCGGTCCGACCCGCAGCGAACCCAGCAACACCGGCGAGTCATACAAATAATCATGCGCGACACTTCGCCGAATGCCCCAGTTCCAGGCGATGTCTGTTCCGACGGGAACAATCTCGATCTCTGCCTTGGCGCCGGCGGACGTAAGCGCTTCGACAGCGGCGCGGGCACGATCCACGTCCACATCGGTGAGGATCGCTTTGGGCAAACCCGCGCTAAGGCCGACGGCGTTGGCGTCGGTGACGCCCGCCCGCGACTTCATCAATGCGTCGGCAGCCGCGGCGGCGTTCGTTCCGGCGTCCGTGAGAATGACGTTCACTGCCGTTCCGGACTGGCGGACCTGCTGGCTGTGACAATACACGCAGCCGTTGGCGCGATACACTTCAAGTCCTTCCCGGGCCAGGCCGGGCCTCTGAACCGGATACAACTCGGCGGTGTTCACGGAGTTGGTCCCTTGCGTCTGCCGGCCGAGCTGGACCTGCGGCGACAGGACCATGCCGAACCACGACAGGGACACCGCGACAAACGCGCCGAGAAAGACCAGTGCGCCGTAGTTCATGGTTTCACCTCCGCAGTCCGGACTTCAGCGACGGCCGATTCGTACGCGGCCGCCAATCGCGCCCGCGCGCATCGCGCCATCAACGTCAACAGGTTGCCGGCGAGGAGAACATGCCCGAGCAGCAGCAGCACCTCGCCAATGCTGCTGATCCTGAGGAAATGCAGAGTGCCGTTGGCCACGGTAACAAAGGAGAGTTCGGGATGACTTGCCTTGGACGCGAACTTCGAGGCCTGGAGCAGCCCGCCGGCGGCCAGCGGAAGCACGATGAGCGCAATGCCGATCACCGCCAGCCAGAAATGCAGGCGCACCACTTTCGGCCACGGCCAATCCATTCCGGCCACCCGCGGCGCAATCAGGTAGATCGCGCCGAACAGCGTCAGCGCAAGAAACGCATACAGGTTCAATTGCGACAGCGCGTAGGTGAACCAGGTGAACTGGACAAATCCGTTCACGGACGGGATCGCACAAATCAGTTGAACGACCCACGCGACCAGAAACGCCACCAGACCCGAAGCAACAAGCCGTCCCGGCACCGTCGAGGTCAGACGGCACCATGCCGAACGATGGCTCGTGATCTCACCGCCGGCGCTCGGCGGAACGTCTGTCGCCCGCAGGGTCGGCACCAGCACCATCGCCAGCGCGATCAACGGGACCACGCTGACCACGCCCGCGATCGTGCTCAGGGTGGGGATCCACGCCGGCACCGGGGCGCCGGCGGGAATGCCGGTCCAGCTCACGAACAGCAGCGACGTCCAGAGCGCAAACACAGCCAACGGAGAATTGTGCAAGGGCCGGCCGGCCACGTGCTCGATGAAATAGAACACCACGCCCAGGCCCGCGAGGCCGCACCAGAGCACGGTGAAGTTTGCCGAGAACCACCAGTGGATCACCGCCTGTGCCGTGCCGCGCGCAGGCCAGACCACCAGCAGCAGCTGCGCCGTCGAATAGATCCACGGGAACCAGAACAATGCCGCCAGCAGAAACCACTGCGTTACGCCCAGGCGGCGATCCCGCCGCTCGTGCAGCGTCACCAGCGTCCAGATGCCGATCAACAAAAACCCGAAAAACAACAGCACGGCCGCATACCGCGGCATCTCCATGTTCTCAAACCCCGTGCTGTGCCCGGCGAAGATGCCGATCACACCGGCCAGCACGCCCAGGTTCCACAACGCGCCTCCCGCCGCGATAAAAAACGGCTGCGCAGCGCCGACCTTTCCGATCCGGGCGAAAATCCAGAGCGTCGTCCCCAGTGCCGCCGGCAGCGCGAACCCGTAGAGGAACATGCTCTTCGCAGCCGGGTAAACGCGCCCGTAGGTGAGCCAGCCCGCCTCCGACAGGAACGTCGGCGAATGAAACTTGATGGATGCGATCAGTCCGAAGACGGAGGAGGCTGCAAGCCAGAGCGCCGCGACGCCGAACAGCACGAACAGCGGCATCCGGCAGGAGGCGTCGATCGCGTCCGACGCAATCCCGTGCAGGGGTGTGGCTTTGGTTGATCCCGGTGCGTTCATCTTACTCGTAAATGCTCGGCTCGGCCGCGGGCGGCGGCGGCACTTCCGCAGCCTTCTCGGCCCGCGCTATGAGGTTCGATCTCGCGGCGGATGGATTCTCCCACTCGCGCTCGACAATTCTCATCGCGTCCTCGATGCGCAGGCGAACGAAGCCCTTGTCCTTGTCGATCCAGTCGACCTTGTGCAGCGCCTCGGTTTCGGCGGCGCGGAGCTCGGCGAGGGCGCGGGCGCGTTCGGCGGCGCGCTCGGCGCCCACCGGCGGGGCCTCCGTGTAGCGGCGCGTGGCCCAGACCAGCGCTGCCATGATGAGGAAGGCGCCGGCAAAGGCGATCACCCACGACATCACGCTTTTCGATTGAGGCTCTGTGCTTTCGGAATTCATGTGCTCTGCTACGAGATCGGGCGCCGGCCCTCCGCCTCCGGAAGTTCGTCCAGTTCACCGCCGGAGATCTGCGTGGGAACCGGATGATAATAGCCCATGGCTTCGATCAGCCGCGGATCCTTTACCGGGTACGGCGCCGCGGCGGCGTATTTGGCGAGGAACACTTTCGCCAGCAGGCCCAGCATGAACGCCAGGCACGCGAAATCCAGCCACATCCATTGAAGCGGAAATCCGTTCGGGTACTTCACGGGGAAAATGTTGAACGCCAGGTCGAAGTAATGCATCAGCCACGACCAGATGGCCACCGCGGTCATGTAGGGGTAGAAACTCTTCAGGTCAATGCGGAGCAACGCCAGGAACGGCGCGAAGAAATGGCCGAAGATGATGATCATGCCCACCCAGAACCACGAGCCCTGTTCCCGAATGATGTACCAGAAGGTCTCCTCGGGAATGTTCGCGTTCCAGATGATGAAATACTGCGAGAAATGGATGTAGGCGTAGAACACCGTGAACGCCAGCATCAGCGAACCGATGAAATAGAACTGGTGCTCGTGCAACACTTCCGTCAGCACCCGCTGCCGGTTCAGGATCATCGTGATCACATACACCAGCGATAACGTCATCCACACGCTTCCCGCAAAGTAATACACCCCGTACATCGTCGAGAACCACTGGTGCTGCATCCCCTTCATCCACATCACCGCCGCCAGCGTCAGCGTGATCGCGAAAGCGAAAATGCCCCAGCACGAGTAGGTCCGCATCCGGTAGGTCGGCAACGCGCCGCCGATCTCGTCCTGCTTCAGCGACCACGACCTCAGGCCGCGGGTCAGCACCCACCAGATCAGGAAGCAGGCAATCGACACGACGTAGAACCCGGCCACGGTGAACAGCGGTTCCTTCGCCTCGAGCGCGTGGTCGGGGTGCTGCCCGGTCCATTGCACTTCCATCCAGTGATAGAGCGTGCGGGCAAACAGCGCGACGGGAATCCACAGCAGCGCCATCCATGGGAAGAGCATGCTGGCAATGTGCTCGCAGAAGCGGCGCATCGGAACGGACCAGCCCGCGTCAAACAGGTGATGCACCAGCACGAGAAAGAGCGCGCCCAGGCAGACGCTCAGGCAGAACATGAACGCCAGCAGCCAGGAGAACGCGAATTGCTCGCGGTTCACCAGCAATCCCAGCAACGCCAGCGCCCCGCCCGCGCCCATCAGCAGCCCCGGCACCTTGCGCCACTTCTCAAGATTCAGCGGCGGCAGGTCGGCGTATTTCGATCGCAGCTTCGTAATCATGGGTTCAAAGAGGCGCGCAATTCCTGCGGCACGTCGTCCAGCGTCCCCAGCCGGCTGCGCTGCAACGCGCGCACATACCAGATGATCGCCCACCGGTCCTCCGGCGGGATATTCGGCCCGTACGCTCCCATCAGGTTCCGGCCGTGCGTGATGACGTAGAACAGTTCGCCGTCCGCCATGGACACGATCCGCTTCTCATGCAGATTGCCGACGACGGGCATCGCGCCGATCTTTCGCGTGATGCCGTTGCCGTCCCCCACCGCGCCGTGGCACGGCGCGCAATGAATCGCGTAACGCTCCTGGCCGCGCTGCATGACCTGCGCCGTGACCGGAATGGGGTTGTGCTCGACGAAATTCGTCGTGCCGCTGACAAATCCTGTGAACACCGGAACGTCCTGGTACCGATAAAACGCCTCGTCGCCGACCCGCAGCGGCTCGCTCCGCGCAATGGTTCCCGGGGGCGGCAACTGCGAACTCACGCCGTTCGGGAAAAAGGCATTGGGCTCCTGCGGACGCAGTTTCAACTGCCGGTCCATGTCCGGGAACACGTAGATCGGCGGCTTGCGCGTCGTTCCGCCGCCGTCATCCAGGCGCCGGCCCGCGATCCCCATCACCGCCAGAACCGTGATTCCGAATAAAACCAGGAAGTAGCGCATTATTCCTCCACCACCTCGATGTGCCGGCTGCCCGCTTCCTCCAGCAACTTCACCGTGTCCTTCTCCGAATACTTGGGGTCTGAACACTCGATCACCAGGAAAAACCGGTCGTGCGTCACCAGCGCAAACCGGCGGTTCTTCAGGAGCGGATGATGCAGCCGCGGCAGACGGTTCAGGAACAGCATCCCTCCCAGCGCGCCGAACGCGCCGAACAGAATCGTCAGCTCATACGACGGCGGGAACGCCGAGAACGGGCTGAACATCGGCTTGCCACCGACGAGGATCGGATAATCCAGCGCGTTCATGAACCAGATCATGAGCATGCCGGTGGTGTAGCCCGCGACGCCGCCGAAGAAGGAGAACCAGCCGACCTTGGAGTTCTTAAGGCCCATCGCGCGGTCCATCCCGTGCACCGGGAAGGGGGTAAATACATCCCATCGCGTGTAGCCCGCGTCGCGCACCTTCTCGGCCGCATGCATGATGCTCGCCGCCGTCGTGAATTCGGCAAGCACACCGTAGGGTTTGGACGCACCGTTCATACCGAAGTCGCTCCTTCGTTATCGTCTGGAATCCGTTCCACGTGCCCGGCCCCGCCCAGCGGATGATGCGGATCCGCCTGCGGCGTCACGCCCTTGACCTCGGAGATGGCTACCATGGGCAGGAACCGGACAAACAACAGGAACAGCGTGAAGAACAGGCCGAACGTGCCCAGATACGTGCAGACGTCCACCCACGTCGGCTTGAAGTATCCCCAGTTGCTCGGGAGGAAGTCGCGGTGCAACCCGATCACAATGATCACAAACCGCTCGAACCACATCCCGACGTTCACGATGATCGAAATGATAAACACCGCCCACAGGTTGCTCCGGAACCATTTGAACCAGAACAACTGCGGCACCACGACGTTGCAGATGATCATCGGCAGCCAGCCCCACTGATACGGCCCCAGCGCGCGGTTCATGAAGTGGAACTGCTCGGCCGCGCTGCCGCTGTACCACGCCACGAAAAACTCCATCGCATACGCGTAGCCGACAATCGATCCCGTCGCCAGCGTCACTTTGCACATCACGTCGATGTGCCGCATCGTGATGATCTCCTCCAGCCTGCAGATCTTCCGCAACGGTATCAGCAGCGTCAGCACCATGCCGAACCCGGAGAAGATGGCGCCCGCGACGAAGTAGGGGGGGGAAAATCGTGGTGTGCCAGCCGGGCAACTGCGACACGGAGAAGTCCAGCGACACGATCGAGTGCACCGACAGCACCAGCGGCGTCGAGAGGCCCGCCAGGAGGAGATACGCCTTCTCGTAGTTGCTCCAGTGCCGGTTCGATCCTGTCCAGCCGAGCGCGAACAGCCCGTAGAGGAACTGGCGCAGTTTGGTCTTTGCCCGATCGCGCATGACCGCCAGGTCCGGAATCAGGCCCATGTACCAGAACAGCACCGACACGGTGAAATACGTTGAGACCGCGAACACGTCCCACATCAGGGGCGACCGGAACTGCGGCCAGATCGGCCCGTTCGAGTTCGGAAACGGGAACAGCCACCAGTCGAACCAGACGCGGCCCACGTGCAGGGCCGGGTAAATGCCGGCGCACATGACGGCGAAGATGGTCATGGCCTCGGCCGCGCGGTTCACCCCGGTGCGCCAGCGCTGGCGCAGCAGGAAGAGAATGGCTGAGATCAGCGTGCCGGCGTGGCCGATGCCGATCCACCAGACGAAGTTGATGATGTCCCAGCCCCACATGACCGGGTGCATGTTGCCCCAGACGCCGACGCCGGTCGTGATCTGATAGGCGAGCATGAACCCGAGCAGTCCGAGCAGGAGCACGCTCGGAATGAACGCCGCCCACCACCAGAACGGCGCCGAACCTTCCGTGATCGCCGTCACCCGGTCGGAGATCCACCCGAACCCGCGCTGGTTCAGCACCAGCGGCACGCGCTCGAGCTCCCGGGGAACCGGCGGCGGAGTCAGAGTCGGAGTCGCCTTCTCAGCCATACGCGATCAATGCGCTCCTTTCCCGTTGGCATGTCCGGCGCCCGCTCCGGCCGGGGATGGGCTGCCGTGATGTTGGAACGGATCGTTGCCCCTGTGCCTGTATTCCTCCAGCGACAGCGGCGATTCGTAATTGAATTCCTTCGGCATGTTGGGATTCGGATTCCGCAACCGCGCGAGATAGGACGTGCGCGGTCGGGTATGCAGGAAGTCCAGCACGGTGTAATCGCGCTGTTGGCGCTTCAACACCGAGACGCGGCTGTTC